>Ga0123352_10000060_pt1 | contig 110227 bp, 96 predicted proteins | sample TergutLab28metaG_FD_89700 | JGI IMG/M metagenome (GOLD analysis project Ga0123352, IMG submission 89700) | Labiotermes labralis P1 segment gut microbial communities from Petit-Saut dam, French Guiana - Lab288 P1 | ecosystem: Host-associated > Arthropoda: Insects > Digestive system > Gut ...
CCTGTCCTATCTCCTTGGGTGAAAGATTGTGATAACGTAACGCTTCCACAAACTCCATCTGCATCCCATGGATTTTCTTCCTCTGCCTTAACAAATATTTGTCATAGCTTTCTTGTCTTTCATGCTCTTTTTCCTTCCGCTTTTTAATGTCCCCAAAAAAGTTCGTGATGGAAAAGATAATGCTGACGGTCATTGCCGACGCACTCATGAGTACAAACAAGCCCCGCCCAAGAAGTACCCCCATGGCAACTGTCACCATCACCATGGCCAGGGGCGGAAGAATCACTTTGACCAACCCGCCTTTTTTAAAAGCTTCCTTTTTTTCTGGCGCAACAATGTCTATCGTGTCAGTGGGTTCACGCTTGATAATGCGAGGGGAGCGTTTATAGATAGGAAACTCATCATAGGGTTTGGGTGTGAATGGTGAAATGTTAAGATTCGACAAGTATCCTGTGCCAAAACAAGTGATGTATCCCTCATGGACAACAAAGTGGGTGGTGCTTGCCCAAATACTATCTCCATAAGTAATGGAATGCTGTCCTGTGTTTATTTTGTTGCCGTTAAGATATAAGTCTGTGGCATCAATGGCATGGAGATAATCCTCATATAAAGTGAATACAGCCTTTGTATCTTGAAGCTGGATATGGTCGCCATACCCACTGCCAATACGCACTGGCACGATGCCTTTGGTGGAATAGTGCTTTTCCTCTCCACGAAGGTGAACTCCTTTTGGATACTTCTCTTTTTCCCCTACCGAATACTCCCTCACGTACCCGTCTCTGTATTCTATCAGTTTTTCCATGAATTACCCCTCTTAGTATCCGCCCATCGCTTCATCACGCGCGCGGTTTATGCGGTCTATATGATTCTCTAAATCAGCCAGCAATGCCGCCCGTTCTTCTCCGGGCATAGACATATCCTGTCTTATAAAAGCCTCTTGTTTAAGATAGGCAAAAAGTAAAAGTTCTTCATCCCCCAGACGTAGGGCAATATCTACCGCTTCGTCAAAATACAACCGCCCCAGCAATATCCAATAATCAAAAATGATAGGGTCTGTGCGTTGCGCAAGCCCTACGAGGATATTTGCCCTTTGGGTTTCCGTAAGGGCTTCGGTGGATACATATGAACGGGATAGAAAGTATCGTGTCTCTACAGACAGTTCAGATACATCAAAAGGTCTAAGTGCCTGTTGTACTGCAAGAAAGTTTGTGTTGATATATGCCGTATTGGCGGCAATGACACTGTCTCTAAAAGGAATGTCAAACAGAAACATCTGTCCTGCAAAAAATGTCATGACCCCAAGGGCAATAGACAACACAGGGATTGCAATACGGGTAAACCACACATTGCTTTTACGCACCAGCTTTTTTGTTTCGGCTGTTTCTCTTATAAGCCCGTGATATTCCTCAATTAAACGATGGCTTATGGCATCTACAGTCTCTAGTGATATAAGCTCGGACAAAAATTTACTTTTTTTATGATTGTTGATACCCCCATAGATATAGTCTCCATAGGTGTATTTGGGCAGCAAAACACTGCCTATCAGGGCTTTATAGGTGTCTATAAATGCTATACTTTCGCTGGTTTTTACATCTCTAATCATGATTTTAGGCACAAGGTTTATATCTATCAGTAAATTGTCTAGGGACAAAGCATATGCATACTCTGTACTCATGACCTCAAGTGCCGCACAATTGATTAAAAAACGTAGTTGTATTTCTTTAGATTGATGAAGTATGGTGTCTGCTTGTTCCATGTGATGGGTGTTAAAAATGAAATTGACGCTGTCGTCCATTTCTTCCAAGATACATTGCGCCATATCTCTTGCAGGATATGTTAAAAAAGGGCGGTTTTCTTTAGATACATTTAACTCACTGTTACGCACTGTCCTTTGTATGGTGGCATCCATTGTTTCCCTCCGAGTTTTTAAGAAATAGTCACAAGCTTATCGCCGTCAAAAATATTTTCTTCTGCAAAAGTTTTATGGGCACTGACTAAGTTTTGGTTTAGCATAGAGCGGAAATAGTCTGGTGTTGTACCCATAGGCAACTTACCCCTTTGGCGCAAAACATCCAATGCGCTTTTGATTTTTTGTTCCGAGTCAATTCTAATATCCAAGTTGTGGCCGCTTATTTCCATGGTTATGTTAATAAACATCAGCTGATTGACCTTTCTTTTTTGTTTTCATCACCATTGCCAATACAAAGCCAGCAATAGCACAAACCCCTAATGTGAATACGATTATCCATGTTGATAAAGTTTCCCCTTCCAGAGGGATATTGATGTGACTAAAATCCCTTGGTGCAGAAAATAAAGCCAAATGATAACCGGTATTGGTTAAATGCTCAAACATGTCCACTTCATATGCAAAAGGTATATTGCTAAACAAGTCATAAGACGTTTCTTGTCTGCGGTTGACTTGCTCCGCTCGTGCTGCGTTGACACGCATAGCATCTTCTGTAAAAAGATTAGTACTAAAATGATGACCGAATTGAGGGTGAAGATTGCCCTCACGCCCAATGGCAGTAATATCAATGGGCAAATCTGCCCCATATGCGGGGGTGTTTAATGAAAATGCAGTGAGTAATATTAAAATTATATATAGTATTTTAAACATATACTACCTTTCCTTTTTAAAAAAGGGGCTGCAAACAACCTATGCTTACAGCCCCTAAGCACATCGTTATACAACTAATTACTAAACATTCTTGCAATACTGCTGTCCATATCTTCAACAGCATTTGCAGTCTGGTTAAGTTGCATACCTATGTTGTCAATAAGCTCGCGCATCTCATTAAACGCTGGTTGTAGTCTTTGAAACTGGTCTGCAAAAGCTCTGCTTGCTTGACCTTCCCATTCAGACTGCAACTCGTTGATGATACCGCCCATGCGGGTGATTACATCTTGAAATGCTTGACCTTGCCCATTCACTTCACCTGCACGAATGCGCATGGTTTCTGGGGTCATACGAATTTGATTTGACATGATAAACGTCCTCCTTTCCATGTGTCAGATTTTTTTGGTGGTTTTATTGCAAATTTAGTATACTTCAACACTTGAAGGTGTCAACAGTTTTCGTCAAAAAAATATGAATTTTTAATATTTTCAAAAAGCCCCGTTGCCTTAATATCTATATTTATTGCAATAAAAAAACCGCCGAATGCCTTAGCATTCAAGCGGATTTTACTTTCTTACAAAAGTTTATTCTGCTGTATTCACTTTATTTTTAACACAGGCGCGGATTAGAATTTCATTGCAGATACATACAAGTATAACAAACGCCAACACAATAGGGAAAAGTGACATATAGGTGGTGAAGGTAAGCACCATACTGGTGATAAAGAATAATACCGCAATGCCTGCACCAAAGGCGGCAAGTTCATAACCTACAAGTTTTGAAATCACCCTTGGTGCAAAGCGGTTTGACGTGTCACTGACTAGGGTTGGAAGCAACGGCCCAAGCCCAAAACCTGCAATAGCCATACCCACAATGCCTATAGCTTGTGGCCCAATGCCTAACGCTGTGATAATGCCGCTGGCAAACCACAACACCAAAATCCCAGTGGCAGCAATCACAATCCCAATGCGAATAATGGTAATCTCCTTCATAAACTTTGCAGACCAGCCGAATATTAAACGGCCAAGGGTCATGCCAACATAATAAACAGTAGAAAATATTGCAACATGGGCAATAGAAAGCCCGTGTTCAACCATAAATACTGTGCTGGTAAAGAATACAACCGTGTAATCTGTGCCGCCTAAGAAGAAGAAAGTTAAAACTTCTACAACTTGGTGCCACTTTTTTACCAAGTATCTTTTTTTATCAACCACATTGTCAATCTTGTCTGTTGTTGAGGCAATGCCATCATCACTAATCCAAATCTTTCTATACATACTGAGCAGAAGCACAACACCAACAACCCCCACGATGACGGCAATGGTTAAGTATCCTGCTGTCCAGCCATATTCAAGGGCGTAGCCATATCCTGGGGTGTAAATATCTTCTAAAATAAGTAAACGCCCCATAATGAGTGGGCTTATTGCCGCACCTGCCCCCCAGAAGAAGTGCATCCAGTTGTTTTGTGACGCAGTAAAATGCTTTGCCATGTAGGCATTCATGCTGGATGCCATTGCGCCTGTACCAAAACCGTAAATGGTTACAGTGGCAAGTACCAGTGGGAAATTTATAGAAAATGCAAGCCCAACAAAACCCAGTGCCATGATGACAAGCCCCATCAAATAAACCGATTGGAGTTTCATAAAACGGTTAAGCCATGAAAGCATAACCCCTGCAAGTGTATATGTGACAGAGTATCCTACCAGAATAATGCCTGAATGAAATGTGACAAGGCCTAACCCTTGCTGCATCGCATCCCAAGAAATCGTAAACGCCCCGTCTGGGAAACCTACAACCAAGTAACTAAACAAAATCAATGGCAGTAAGAACGCACTTATCTTTTTTACATTTTGGGTACGCATAATAAAAACTCCTTCAAATTTATTTTGCTATGAGCCTAATTGTAGCCCAAAACGTGATAAAAATAAAGGAGTTTAGCACATATTGTATAGATGATTCTTATTAAGTAACATGTTACTTTTTTCGTAATAATATTACTACTTTTCCCGGGCAATGTACATGTACACAAGAATTTCTAAAATCATAAGCATAGACACACCAGACGTTAAGTCCATTCCCCCACGCCGCACTTCTTCTGCAAATACATAAAAATTTGCATCAGAAAGGCTTTCTAACGTGTTGTTATCTGCACGTGTAATACTCAGCAAAAAGGGGCGTTCTCTAAGGAACACCCTTTCTATAAAGTCAATCATTTCTTTATCTTGCCCAGAATAGGATAGGGCAATCAGCATATCATCACTGGTAATATGATTGACAAGATTTTGCCTTTGATAGCTAATTTCTGGCCCGTAAGCGTCTAAGCCCAGCCCTATAAATAATTTTTCGCTATAGTGTGTAATAGGGCGTGCGCAATCATCTGTTAGGATATAGATACTTGGACGGCGCGCCAAAAGTGCCATGACCTTGCTTACTTGGGTTTCACTCATGACACGTATCGTTTCTATGGTATTTTTTAAATACCCTTCAGGATAACCTTGTTTCATCAGTGCTGTAGGCAGTATATCCTCAGGTTGATTAAAAGATGTCACCAGCAGACTGTTAATAAATTCAGAATAGCCTGAAAAGCCCAGCTTTTGCGTAAACCGAAATATAGATGTGGTAGATAGGAACATTTCTGCCGCAAACTTTTGAATACTCATTTGCTTTACATCTTCCATATTTTTCACCACAAAGTCAAAAATGCCCCGCTCGGTTTTGTTTAATTCCCGCACTGTATCTTGTGTAGCTTCAAAAAAGTCAATGGCCAAAATGCAACACCCATTCAATAATATCAATTGTTATGCTATTAAGGGGCTTGAGGAAACAAGCCTACTAAAACACATGGCTGTCGGCTCATTTACGGCATAAATAAGGCGATTTGTCATGCGAGAAGGAGTTAAAAGAAACGGGATGCCCAATCGGGCATCCTTTTTGTATTACTTTACCAAATCCATGGAACATCATATTTTTGTATGTTTTCATCTATCGTCATTATAGTTAAGCCTTCCGATAATGCTGTAGTTATAATTAATCTGTCGAATGGGTCTTTGTGAATAAATGGTATTTTCAAAAGCCTTTTCAAATAGTCGTTTTCTATTGGGATTACAGACAATTCGCTACTTTCTATGGTATCCAGAAGCTCATCAAAAGACAGCTGCATATCCAATTTCCCTATGTTGGATTTAATTGCAATTTCCCACAAAGAAGCAATACAGATAAATTTTTGGCATATGGGATTATCAATAATGCGTGCTATCTTTATCGGTAGGTCTTTTGAATCTTCAAAATACCATATCAAGGCGTGCGTATCTAACAAGTAACTCATTCCATGTACTCTCTCATTTCCTCTAAAGGTCCATTGAAATCGTCTGCCATCCAAACCTTGCCCTTCAAAAACCCTCTTAATTCTGAAAGTGGACGTTTTTTAGACTGTGCATCACCAACAATATCGTCTTCTACTGGTTCAAGAAATGTAATAACTACTTCGTATTTCCCGCTCACAGAAATCGGCTGTCTTGGTTTGAAATTAACACCATCGTAAATTGCTTTTACAGCATACATACTTTTCCTCCTCATAGTTTAACCAACAGGGCAATCTGCACACTTATACACCAGCAAAGTCGGTGTAGTGGGCTTTGCCAAGGGCTTCCTCTCCTATCGGCGCGGAAATATGGCTAAAATATAAATTATATTCGTTCGGTTACTTACCATTATGGTGATTATAACACTTGTATAACAATAATTATAGTGCTACCCTCTGCAAGCCCCTTGACGGAGGCGTAATCAATGAGCGTACATCCATTATACGTTGTTTAATGTAGTATGAAAAGGTGGTTTTTAACGATAACCATTCACCACAAGCATATGGGAAGGGATACTTGCCCAGCTTCTATATCTGCGCTCCAGCACATTAGCATATGAGTAGTACATATCACCGGCAACAATAATATGGTCTATCAGTTTTATTTTTATGGCTGTCATGCCTTCAAATATGGTGCGTGTGACTTCATTGTCAGCAGGTGAAGGTTTAATCGTTCCTCCGGGGTGGTTGTGGGCTAAAATGACGTTAACTGCATTGTTTTGCAATGCTACGCTGATGATTTCACGAGGATATGCGGCAGTTTCGTTCACTGTACCCACAGAAACTTGTGCCGCATGAATAAGCCGATATCTTACATCTAAGCAGAGTACATAAAAGCTTTCAACTGTGTAGCCTACAAATAAATCCATTGCATATGCGGCGGCACGTTGACAAGTATCCAGAAATATTTTATCACCCCACCGATTGTTAAAGTAACGGTTTGCAACTTTGGGAAGCATGTTTATGAAAATTGCAATATTTTCTGTACATTTTAATTTTGCCATAAGCGTAGGAATATCCGCTTCTAAAAGATTATGAAACGAACCAAATTCATTAAGCATTTTATGGGCTATTTCATTGGTGTCTTGGCGAGGATAGCAATAATATAGTAAAAACTCCAAAACTTCATGGTCAGCAAAGCCGTCAAAGCTTTGCTTTTTATATCGTTGCCGCATTCTGCCACGGTGTCCTTTATGCGGGTTCATATTTTTCATGTATAGCCCCCCCTTTGTATTGGATTGTTTGAATGTATTAAACTTTATCATATTTCGCACAATACGAGTATTCACAATGAGTCTGTATCCGATGGACAATCAGTTGACAAAGTCACAGGAAAAGGATATATTTATTACGTTATCGCCAGTATGTATTTGAATGAAAAGAGGTACACTATGGCGAAGATAAAATCAGTCGGACAATTGAAGCAAATGCCCCATAAACTGGTAAGGTCAGGGCGATTTTGGCTTGGTTTCATTGGGCTTATTTTTTGTTTTATTATCATTTACATATCAGACTTTCCATCCCTTGGCTTGTCACCCCAGTTTTATGTTGAAGAAGCCCGTGTCATTTCTGTTTGGGATACGAATATTTGGCCCGATTATTATATTCCTGGGGTGTATGTAGGCACACAACGGGTAGAAGTGGAGATTTTGTCCGGCACATTTGCTGGGGAGCGGTTGGAACTTATAAACCATATGGCGCGTTTTTCAAACTTATATATGGGTGAGGGTATGAATATTTTAGTTTCTGTCATGCCGGGTCTGGAATATCTTGATGCAGATTTTATGAATATTTATGGGCCTTCCCGCGGGCGTGTGCTGATTGGAGCTGTGGTATTTCTCATTGTCAGTATGCTCATTATGGGACGGCGTAAAGGATTTTATGCCGTCATTACTTTAGGGTTTACACTGATTACTGTATTGTTTTTTATGGTTGCATTTATTGTGCAGGGATATAGTCCTATAGTGTTTTCTCTTTTGACAGCGGTGATTACCACCTCATTTACACTGCTTATGGTTAGCGGATTTAGCCGCCAAAGTTTTTCTGCCATTGCAGGCACATGGACTGGCCTTATCTTTGCAGGGTTGCTTAGTGTGATATTGGGGCGCATGGGGCATGTTTCAGGCTTACATTTAGAAGATGCAAGGCAAATGCTTTATAATGCGCCAAATGATATTTTCCTGCGTATTCCTGATATGTTTTTTGCTGGCGTGATTATTGCGGCTTCTGGTGTGGTGGTTGATGCGGCAATGTCCATTTCCTCTGCCGTGTTTGAAATTAAAGCCCAAAGCCCAGGAATGACTGCACGCCGTCTTTATAAAAGCGGCATGACCATTGGTGGGGATATTCTTGGCGCAAATTCAGACACACTCATACTTGCGCTAACGGGCGCGTCTTTGCCTACAATTATATTGGTTGTATTATTCGGCTTCCCGCAGTTGAGAATACTTAATTTAGATATTGTAGCCATTGAGATTATTCAAGGCGTTTCTGCAACGATGGGTTTGATTTTTACCATACCTGCCACAGCTATATTTTCTGCTTTGCTTGCCGCACGTAAAGGTCAGGTGTCCCTATGAGGATGCGTGACTTTTTTAATGCCCAAAGGGTTTTTTATATTTTTGTTTCACTTGCAATGATTGGGATAATTATTTTTGGTGTTTATGCCAACAGTCAAAATCAGCAGCATAGTGAAAGTGTTTCCTTTGTTTCTGGGCGTGTTGTTGAAATTGTTGAAGACAGGACAGCCATAAATCATGTAGGGGTACGCACTGGCACCCAAGAACTGCGTGTGAGGTTATTATCAGGGGCAAGGCGGGGGGATATTATTGAAGCACGCAATATGCTTTTTCCTATAGAAAATGCGGTGTATGCTCAAGTTGGACAAAGGGTAATTTTATTTTTTGAGCAACATCCAAATGCTGAATTAGATGATTATTTTGCGCATGTGCAAAGTGATGACCGCACTTGGTCTATATATGTGATTATTGCAGCTTTTTTTGGATTATTGGCATTGGTTTTTGGGCGGACAGGTATAAAGTCTGCATTTAGTCTGGTATTTACTTTTGTTGTGATTATATTCTTATTATTGCCATTGATTGTTGGTGGTGCTTCTCCTGCTTTACTAACAATTTTGCTTTCTCTTTGTATTGTGGTGGTTTCCCTTATTGCTATCATGGGGTTTGGAAAAAAGACTTATGTAAGCATTGCAGGAACCTGTATTGGTATTGTATTTTATGGCATTTTTTACTTACTGATTAGTGTTGCATTGGGTATTACGGGTTTCAATGTACAAGAAATTGATTTGCTGATTGTGGCTGGATTTAATGCAAGTGTGGGCGAGTTGTTGTTTTGTGCAATTCTTATCGCCTCATTGGGGGCTTTAATGGATGTGGCGGTTTCACTTGCGTCTGTCACTGCGGAGCTTAGTGAAACCACTAAAAATGCTAGTTTTAAAACATTGTATACATCAGCAATGAAAATTGGGCGGGATATTATTGGCTCGTCATCAAATACCCTCATTCTTGCATTTACAGGGACGTTTTTTATTACCCTCATTGTATTCAACATCAACAACCTGCCATACAATGTACTCATCAATAGAGTGGATATTGGAATAGAAGTTATGCGTGCCATTTCTGCATCATCCGCAATGGTTTTGTGCGCACCGGCAACGGCATTTATAGGCTCACGGGCCTTTGCATATAAAAAGTAGTCGTACAAAATACGACCCCATAGCAAAGTAAAGGAGAATGACGATGAAAAGAATGATTCATTCCGCAAGCCGTATGATGGCTTTAGTGCTTGTCTTCATCATGGTTTTTGGTGTGGCGACATCAGAACGCCGTGTTGAAGTAGCCGCTCAAGAAAGCAGACACGTAACAGCGTCACCTGCTTCGGTTACAGCAGGCTCAAATTACAGAAATTTGAGTTTAAATCCTGGGGCGAATAATGCCGAGATGCGGTTCACTTGGCATTCTGGTTCGCCCACAGGCAGTATTGTAATCACTGCGCCCAATGGGGATACTTGGGTGCTTGTGTCCAGCAGCCGTCCTGCGGAAGCGCATATGGGTGTTGGTGCCATGGGTGTGACAAGCAATATGCAACCAACACGCCCGGGCTTTAGGTATTATGTACATCAAGTGTCTGTATATGACCTTCCCCACGATACAACATTGACTTACATCGTCACTTGGGACGGTGGGCAGTCTGACCTAAAAACTTTCCGCACAGGGGGAAGTGACAATTTTCAATTTATCATTGCAGGCGACCCGCAAATTGGAACGGGTGATGGTTTACAGCCAATAGGCACGGCAGATGCAACAGTGGATGGCAGACAATGGGCAAATGCGCTTGATATTGCAGTGGCGGCTTATCCACGCAGTGACTTTGTATTGGCCCTTGGCGACCAAGTGCAGACTTCTAGTTATATTGCAGGTGCAAATCATGTGTCGATTGCCCAGTATAGACATGACCGTATGTTTTCTCCGCAACGGTTACAATCACTGCCTATTATGGGTGTTGTGGGCAACCATGATGGTTGGTCTTTTGACGATAATAATGCCAATATCAGATTATGGCCAATGCATTACAATATTCCTGCACCTGATAATGTTGGTGAAATAGGCGGCTATAATCAAAATGTTTTTAGACATCGCGGGGACTTTTATACCCAATTTGATTATTGGGTACGTTGGGGCAATGTACTATTTATTGTCCTTGATTCCAACGGTGCTAATGCTGGTATTGAAAGGGTAATGAGTGGTGAAAGACTTGAATTTTTAGAGGATGCAGTGGCACAAAATTTAGATGCTGAATGGCGTGTAGCTACATTTCATCATCCTGCATACTCTGTATATCGTATTACAGGTATTCCCGAAAAGACACAAATTATCAACAACTTCTTGCCCCATTTTGAGCGTCTTGATTTTGATATTGTGCTGACCGGACACGCCCATGTGTACAACCGCACACATCAAATGCTTGCAAATGTTCCCCAACTCCATCAAAACTGGCTGGATGCATCTGCAAACATTGTCCCAGGCACAGAAGCAACCAATGCAGTGCTTGACCCTACAGGGCTTGTGCATATTACATTTAACTCTGCCTCTGGCAGTGGGTTTTACAATGTGGCACAAATGCCCAGAAGCTATGTGTCATTTTACAACCAAAATTTCCGTAGAAACTTCTCTGTGGTAGATGTTACTCCTTACACTTTTTCTGTAAGAACATATCAAATTAACAATGACGAGTCTCATACACTGCTGGATGTCTATACAATCGTACGTTCAGATGCTTCTGGTGGTGTGCCTGGGGCAGTGACTTCATTACCGCAAATGGGTGAGCAAATTTTTGAGCGTATCACCACCCCTGAAGATATGGTTGTGCCTAACCCTGGTTTGGGTGTTGTGCCAACGGCCGAAGCGTTCAGATTACCTGAAACCGTTGGCATAGAAACAAATTTGTTCAACAATGTAGGCGGTAACTTAGCAAATCTCCGCCCACCCAATGCACAAGCTGCCCCATATTATTATGGAACTGTGGTGAGAACACCCCGTGGGCCTGTTGTGTGGGATATGGATAGTTTAGGTTTTGACCCATATAATGAATTTACACAACGTCTTACGGTTACAGGTACAGTGAGCTTACCTGCAAACATTGGCAATCCCAATGGCATACCGCTGACTGTTGAAATGAATGTACTAGTTATGCGCTATGGCGTTGTTGAACCTGGTGCAATTGCGCGATGGATGCAAGGGGATGGTATGGAAACATACTTCGTCGGTCATGGCGGTATCAATGCGCGCCGTCCTGCTGTGCCTACAACCTATGGCACGGTGATTGAGCCTTTGCAATTCTTTGTAGGCAATACACCGCGAATGCTTCAATGGAATGCTGGTGCGCCAACCATTACAACAGGTACAGTGCCCAACAGCGGCAGTGCTATCGATGGTGTGACTGGTGGACTTCATAATCTTGACCTTGATACAGACCAACCACGCTGGCAAACAACGATTTCAACCACAGGACGTGCGGGTATTCAAGTAGAATTTGACATGCGTTCTGACCCTGGGGGAACAGGCAATAACAATAATGGCCCTCGTGACTGGCAATTGCAATTTAGCCTTGACGGCATTACATGGCAAGATGCTGGTGCGCCTATTGTCATGGGCGGCACTTGGAACCCTACCCATTTAAGAACATTGCCGGAGACAGCAAATGACCAAGACATTTTATATATTCGCTGGCTAATGACAAGTAATATAGCCGTTGGCGGCGGTGCAATTTCTGCCACTGCCCGTCATCATATGCGAAACATTACCATTCGCTCTACCATTCCCTTACTTCCTGACTGTGAATGTAGGGATGATGGTTTATGTTCTGATGGCAATTGCCTTGTTTGCAGATGTTGCCAATGTCCGCCTTCAGCGGATTGTTCAGACAATGGATGCGGTAATTGCTTAAACTGCTTCTGTAATGAGCCCCTTCGTATTGACGTGCTTATGTTTAATGATTTTCATGGGCATGTAGAATTTGCTGAACCTGTTGATGAAAACCCAGGCGCAGCAAGACTTGTTGCTTATATCGAGTATCAACGCAGTCAAAATCATAACCCTAACAATGTTATCGTTGTAGGCGGCGGTGACGAATTTCACGGATATGCCGTATCCACCCTTACTCAGGGTAATCCAGTGATTTCTATGATGGAATATCTGGCAAGTAACAGCCCTGCACAACAGGATTCAGGTATTCATGTGGCTTTTGGTAATCATGAGTTTTCATTTGGATATAATCGTGCAACTCAAATAGGGCATGACCCAAGTGTTACACTTTTGGCGGCAGATTTATTCTATGGTCATGGGCATCCGATGGCAGGGCAAAGGCCTTCATTTGTACGCCCATATGATATTATCGAATTTCCTGACCATGATATCACTATTGCATTGGTAGGACTAATGACCAGTAATATGCATACAGTGGTTGGCGGCTGGGGTACACTTGGGCTGGAAAACAGAACACCCTCTCCTGGCTCACCAACGGCATATCGCCATGCCATCAACGACTTGGTGACTTACTTGCGTGATGAACGTGGTGTAGGCGCGGTGATTGGTGTGACGCACAAGGGGGGTAACAGTGCGTCTATGACCTATATTGCAACACACATTGACTTTGATGCAATTGTAGGTGGGCATGTTCATGTGCGTGTACAACGTGAAGTGAATGGGACACCCATTATTGAAGCACAACATCATGGACGTGCAATGGGAAGATTTAGCTTATTCTTTGACGATAACGGGGAACTTGAAAGTGTTGATGCATGGTTAAGCCCTCCAGGTGCAATTGCAGAATTTAATCGTTCGGCGGCAGTAGTCGCAGGGGTTGGACACCATTATGATGCAATGACTGCAATTATTTCGCCATATCTTGCAGACACATTTGATGAACTGCGCGGGCCGCGTGGCCCCCATGGTATTTATTTCTCAAACCGTACTGAGCGTGATGTGTGGTCTAGCCGCCTTGTGCTTGACTATGTTGTGCGTTGGGCAGAAGCCCATGGAGAACCTACAGATTGGATTGGTGTATCTAACAGCGGCGGTTGGCGTAATACTGGCTTTTGGCCAAGAAGTGCAGATGACCCAACAAATTTTGCTGAGTTGCTTTCTACGATGCCATTTGACAATGCGATGATGCTGTTTGAAATGCATGGGCAGGATGTTCATACGATGCTTAACTCAACAGGGCTAGGCGGCGGCAGTAGTATTGTCATGGCAGGTGTACACCGTGTAGGCGACGATTGGTATGTGACTGCCACAGAAGAAAGAATCACCAATGACCGTTCCAGAATCTATAATGTTATTGCCGCAAACTCTATCTTTGGCGGCAGAAATGTCACTGGCATTGACAACTTCCCATTACCGGGAAATAACCGTGGCAATGCGTTGGGCATGGAATTTATCAGCTATCCACGGGCCATCATGCAAGACGGCTCAACCATGGGGTGGATTGAACTAAATGCAATGTCAGAATCTAATGCAGAGTGGGAAAACTTTGGTGTCAGTATGGTACGTACTGCATTACTTGCATCTACAGAGTTTAGAGGAATAACACCTGCTTCCCAGTGGCAAGCAGAGCTTCTGGTATCCTCTACGGTAGGCGGCACCGCAGTCATTACGTCTCCATTTGCGCCGAATGACCGTTCCCGTAATATGAATATCATTCCTCAATGGGTGATAGTCACAGCGAATCCCAACCCTGGTTATCAATTTGTAGGATGGTTTAACACAGGCGACCCAGCAAATGCCGACCCTCTATCTGAAAGTGCAGTGTATGGATTTGCTATACGAGAAAATACAAGCTTGGAAGCCCGCTTTGAAGTTGATGAGGGTGAGCCTATAACCGTCACCGAAGCCAATGCACTACCTGGAAATACAGCTGTGAGGGTGCGGGGTGTTGTCACTGCAACGTATTTGCCTGGTACTTCTGGTAGTGGTCTATTTATCCAAGACCCTGACACTGTGCCAATTGAATCAGGCGCAGAAGCCAGCCGTGGAATATTGGTGCGTTTGCCTGTTTCAAGTGCGGCAGTCCTTGACCCATTTGTCGGGCAATTAGTTGATGTCATAGGTACACGTGATGGTAATGTAGCAGGCAATGGCTTTGTCAATGTGCCAAATGTTACCGCAGTAGGTACAATAGCCGTTAGAGTTATAGAGCCGGCAACCATACCTGCACCGGTGCAGGTGACATTGCAAGAATTAAGCACAAGAGATTTCCAAAGTATGTTAGTTTCCATTCTTGACCCTGTGCAAATTGCAAGTGTCACCACTGGTGCTGGCGGTGACCCCAATAGAAATCTTGCAGACCCTGCCACAGGCGATGTGTTGGCATTTGACGCGAGTGGAAATATTGTCGAAAACGTAAACGCAGTCAACGCAGTAACAAGCTTTATTGTTTGGCCTGACCCTGTAGGCAGGATTCCGGCAGGGCAACAAGGGGAGTTAAACCGTGCCATCGTCCACTTTTGGGATGCACGTACCGAAATTCAACTACGTCTGCTAAACCCTGTAGCGGATTTAACCCCAGTTGTCCCTTCCACAGTCATATCCATTGCAGACGCACGTGCCGAAGCTGGAACAGGTACACAAGTAACGATTGAAGGACGTGTTACGGGTACACTTACAGCAAGTGCAGCATTTGTTCAAGCACTTAATGCAGATGCAAACACGCCAAACGCTGGAGTGATTGTTCAAATGACAGCTGCGGGTACCCATGTTGGTCAACATATTCGTGTGACAGGATATGTAAGAAATGTTGGCGGGAACTTGCGGCTTCATGCAACAAATACAGATGGAACAGGCGCAGGGAATAATATAGTGCCTTATATTGTCAACAGTTCTGTGACAGCTTTAGCACCGATACCCATTACAATAGCGCAAGCTGCTACAGGGTTTGACGGAATGCATGTAACTATAATAAATCCTGTAACCATTGAAGCAAGAAACCCACTAAATACACTACAAAATCATGAATTAGCAGGAACTGCTGTACACTTGCGTATAAACCTAGGCTTCCCAGCTGCCGCAGGTTTTGGCACAGCTGTCCAAAATGGAACGTCGTTGTATATACGCAGGGGACATCTTGCTTACACCGACGCAGTGCGTCATGTTTATTCATCATCATTTAATGAGCCTGCAACAATAACCATGACAGGTATAAACAATGCATCAAGAATCGAGATTTTGCCATCTTCTATCTCTGAACCTATCATACCGTCGCCAGTAGTAACCCCTGCCGCCCTTGCAATCACAGGCATAAACACTGGTATAGGTTCAGTCAATATTGGCTCAACAAATATAAGACACGCACCGTCAGCGATTGTATCTGGAAATCCGCGTATCATAAATGTTCCAGTGAACAGAAGCCATAGACTTACCATTGTCTTTAGTGAGCCGATTGTTCAAAGGGATGGCACCGTGTCAGTCAGTGGTGGAACCCGTTACCTTTCTTCTTCACCTACGTGGACAAATGACAGAACCGCAGTTTTAACCCTTGCCAGCCTTGCACATGGAACAACCTTTACTTTAACCCTTGCAGATTTTGTTGGACTCAGCGGCAACACATTGCGTCACAGTCATACTTTCAGAACGGCTCATCCTTCTCCAGATTTAGATAATGACTCTGGGTCAGATTCTGATGATGAGCCAAGACCTGTATCACATTCAACGCAAGTACAAACACCGCCGCCGCCACAACCTGCAACATCTGAAGATAATCACAGCCAAATTCTTTCTCAGCTTGAAAATCGTGGTGAAGAGGATGAACACCTCTATGTCCTCATTGCAATGCCAAAGGACACAACATATGTGTACATTGGTTTAAATACCATTGATTTGCTGGTGAATGAAGCAATCGGGCTTGTTGTATCACAGGGATATAGCACTGTCGCATTCCCATCAGAATTATTTGTAGAATTGCAGGTATTATTGGACGAAGATTCAGTTGTGGTTATCGCCATTGATATTTTAACGCCAACATCTGCTGTGGGTATGTTGAATGTCATGGCAGTTGTTAATGTTTCTATTCATCTGGACGGCGTAGCTATAACCGACTATGTGAGTGGTACACTAATAGAAATCCTTGTAGATTTTAGCGAAATAGACATTGGCACGTTAAACCCATACAGACTGATTGCCCTTAATAATCTGGGTATTGTAGGTGGAGTATTTGACCCAGAATTAAATGCTTTCATATTAACAACACATCTTGGCAATTACTCAATCGCCTATATTCCAAATCTTAATAGGGTCGTTATGCAAATTGGTTCAAATCAAATACACGACCTTGCACAAGATACAAACATGTTGATGGATGTATCTCCCATCATTGCTTACGACAGAACCCTGTTGCCGATACGCTTCCTTGCAGAATCTTTAGGCGGAGATGTTTCATGGAATGGAGAAACCCAAACCGTAAGTATCACTATGGGCAATGACCAATTATCATTTGTTATTGGCGAGCTAGAGAATGGTATGGATGTGCCAGCAGTAATTTTCAATGACCGCACTTTCGTCCCTATCCGCTTCGTAGCTGAAACTTTTGGCGCACTGGTTGTTTGGGAAGAAGAAACAAGTACCATAAGCATTATCTATATTGGCTAGTTTGTAAGCATGAAAGGAGTTGTACAACACTGTACAGCTCCTTTTTTATGTGTTAATATCAGAAAAAAACTAAGGAAGTTCAATGAGACTTTTACTAATCAGCGATACCCATGGCAGAACTTCTGCCCTAGAAGCCCTCTTAATCCAATATGCTTTCGAGGTTGACTTAGTATGCCATATGGGCGACCATGCCAAAGACATGCTAAAATTCCAGTCTAAATACCCATCTTTACAAATGGTTGTTGTGGCAGGAAATTGTGATTATGAACACGGGCTTTTTAGCGAGCAAATTATAAATATAGGGAACAAACGTATTTTAATAACTCACGGGCATTTTCAAAATGTAAAAAGCAATCTACAAAACTTAGTCTACTATGCCCAAGAAAAAAACGTTGATGGATGTTTCTTTGGGCATACACACCAGCCCATTTGCGATAGAATCAATGAGATTTTTATAATCAACCCCGGCAGTCTCACCGAGCCGCGGGGCGGGGTAAAACGCCCATCCTATGGTATTGTAAACATTGATGAAGACACAGGCGAAATTAAAGGAGAGATAATCAACATATGAACGTCTTAACCGAATCACGTTGGATAATGCAGTCAACAGACGCGAACATACCTTTGATGGCAGAAACGTTAAAAATAAGTGAAATCACTGCCAATGTCATGGCAATCCGTGGCATTCGTACAAAAAATACAGCCCTCACATTCTTATCTCCATCCATTGACCGCCTGCATGATACACTTAAAATGAAAGATGCGGAAAAAGCAATCATACGCATAGCATCGGCAATACCCTCTGAAAAAATTACAATTTATGGGGATTATGATGCAGACGGCATCATGAGTACTGCAATTATGTACAAATTATTAAAGCGTCTAGGTGCAAATGTTCAATACTACATACCTCACCGTATAGAAGAAGGTTATGGTTTAAATAAAAATGCGGTGCAAAAATTAGCTGAATCAGGAACACAACTACTCATCACTGTAGATAATGGTATTGCCGCTGTAGAAGAAGTTGCACTGGCTAATCAACTTGGCATGGCTACTGTAATAATTGACCACCACGCCCCGCCAGAAATACTGCCTCCTGCTGACGCTATTGTAGACCCTCATCAGCAGGAGTGTGAATATCCTTTTAAAGACATGTGTGCGGCAGGGCTTGCATTCAAAATGGCAGCCGCCCTTTGCGAATACTTAAATACGCCTTTTGTTGAGAAAGATGAGCTTTTAGTGTTTGCTGCAATAGCTACCCTTTGTGACATTGTCAATCTTTCTGATGAAAACCGCATTTTAGTAAATTGTGGGTTAACCATCATCAATAAGAATAAACTCATCAATGCGGGGTTAGGTAGTTTAATCTCCATTCGTGGCTATTTAGAAAAACCCATTGACGCATTTACCATTGGCTTTGTCATTGGCCCATGCTTAAATGCCGCAGGCCGCCTAAAAAGTGCAACTCTTGCAATGGAACTACTGCTTTGCCATGAAAATGACGCTGAAAAAAGAATAAACTTAGCCCAAGAACTAATGGAACTCAATGATGCCAGAAAAAATTTAACGACAGGCAGTGTAACACGTGCTTTAGCCGCTTTGCCTCAAGCAGATGAACTCCCTAACGTGCTTGTTATCACAGATGAAGAAGCCCATGAAAGTGTGGCGGGTATCGTGGCAGGTAAAATCCGCGAAGCCACAAACCGCCCTACAATTTTGTTAACCCAAGGTGATGGTGCAATGAAAGGTTCTGGGCGTTCTATAGAGGCATATAACCTGTTTGAAGCACTTTACACCCATCGTAAACTTTTCACCCGCTTTGGCGGTCATGCTATGGCGGCTGGCTTAACAATACCTGCTGAAAATATCCCATTGCTTCGTACGCTACTTAACCGCGACAATGCTTTAACCCAGGACGACTTTCTGCCAATTATTCAAATTGACCGTGAATTAAAGCCTGAAGAAATAACCTTAAAGTTATCCATTGAATTATCTCATTTAGCCCCATTTGGCAAAGGTAACTTGGAACCGATTTTCATTACAAGCAATTTGTATGCAGAGTCCGTTCGTGTGTTAAATGAAAAAAATACTTTAATCTTCACATTCGCCTACAATGGACGACGTTTAAAAGGCATAGCCTTTGGATTAAATGAAGCCTATGAAGCAAAAATAAAAGCCGCCAATGGTGATAAGTATGGCGGTATATATATGGATGTGGTTTATGGCATAGAAACAAATGTGTGGAACAACAAAGCAGAAGTGCAAATAAGGATTCGCGATTTTCAAGTATTGAAGGGACTATATTAAAATGCCGGCACCTAAGACCCGTTTTGTCTGCGATGTATGTGGATATGACCAACCTAAATGGATGGGAAAATGCCCAGATTGTAATAAGTACAATACAATGAAAGAAATCGTCATTGCACCAAGCTTACCTGGCGGCGCAGGTGCAGCAGCTTCTAAAAAAAATACAAAATTAGCTTCTATAAAAACGCCTGTACACAATGCCCAGCTTTTGCAAAATGTCACCGTTGATGATGACAGCGGAAGCCGCAAGGCCACAGGCATAAAAGAACTGGACAGAGTGCTTGGGGGCGGTATTGTGGCAGGAAGTATGCTTTTATTAGGTGGCGACCCGGGTATAGGTAAATCCACATTACTACTGCAAATTTGCCGTCATATGGCAAGTGAGGATTTTCCCATACTATATGTATCTGGTGAAGAAAGTGCAGTACAGATAAAACTGCGTGCCAATCGTCTGCAAGTAGATGTTCCTGGTTGTTATTTGCTTGCAGAGACAGACGTTTATGGGATTCGCGACGCAGTAGAAGCCATCAAACCTGCAATGCTTTTAATAGACTCCATTCAAACCATGCGCCTTTCAGACCTCACATCCTTGCCTGGAAGTGTAACCCAAGTACGCGAATGCGCCGCCTTTTTTACATACATGGCAAAATCAGGTATACGTGATATGTCTGTACTGCTTGTTGGTCATGTGACAAAAGAGGGCAGTTTTGCAGGCCCTCGTGTCTTGGAACACATGGTAGATACAGTATTATATTTTGAAGGCGAAGGCAAAGACGCTCACCGACTGATTCGCGCAGTGAAAAATCGCTTTGGCTCAACCCATGAAATTGGTGTGTTTGAAATGGACGAGCGTGGGCTTACAGGCATAGATGACCCATCAGCATATATGCTTGCAGGTCGTCCTGCCGGTGCGTCTGGCTCGGTGGTTATTTGTAGCTTAGAAGGTACACGCCCTATGCTTACGGAAGTGCAAGCCCTCGTTTCCTATACTAATTTTGGCACACCCCGCCGCACATCCACAGGTATGGACTATAATCGCATGGTGATGCTGATGGCTGTGTTAGAAAAACGCGCAGGCTATAAATTGCAAAATTATGACGCATATGTAAATATTGCAGGAGGCTTGCGCATAGATGAACCTGCCGCTGATGCAGGTGTAATTGCCGCTCTTGCGTCCTGCTATAAAAATAAGCCTGTAGACCCACAAATGATGGTCATGGGCGAAGTTGGTCTTTCTGGCGAATTGCGCGCCATTGCCCAGCCAGAACGCCGTGCAATAGAAGCTGCCCGTCAAGGCTTTACAGGTTGTATTTTACCTTTAGCCAATAAGAAAAAAATTCGTGTGCCAGAGGGCTTTCGTGTGCTTGGTGCCGCAAATATCGGCGAAATGCTCAATGCACTCATGTAAATTTGCATGAACGCTGGTCTAATTGGAAAAAATCGTATATAATAGACCCATTCAAATGAAAGGGAGTGCTTGTAACATGCGTTGGGTCATGGGATATGCAACAGCATTGTGTATATTAGTGCTTATAATCAGTCAAAGCGTAATCATACCCACATTTTTTATGCCCTTTTATGATTGGCATTATAGCCGCCCTGTTGTAACTTATGAAGGAATGCTTGGCGGCATGACTATTCCTGAATCACTGGGTATGACCCATGATGACTTGATGGATGTCACCCGTGGGCTTCTGGATTATATGATAGGTCGCCGTGATTCGCTTGAAGGAATAACTGCCCATGCAGAAGACTTGCGCATATATGGAGAGGATTTTTTTACCCAGCGGGAAATAGACCACATGATAGATGTGCGAATGCTCTTTGATATTTTATTTATTGTGCGCAATGTGGCATTTTTTCTACTTGTCGCACTTATTTTGGGCATGATTTTGCTTAAATTAAACCCATTATTTCTAATGGCGCGTTGCAGTCGTGAGGTTATGGTTGGTTTTCTTATCATAACGGTTATTATGGCAATACTTATTTCTATTGATTTTGAACGCTCGTGGGATTTGTTTCATTATATATTCTTTTTCTTTGATTATGAAATGTTGTGGCGGCTTACACCTTATCGTGACTTGATGATTAACATGGTACCATTGCATTTCTTCCTTCATATCTCTATTTTTGTTGGTGTACTTCTGGTCGTTGCGTCGGCTGTAGTGATAGTCATATCTACAATGTATTTAAGATTAAAAAAAGCGGAGTTTGAAAGACTATGACAGTGCTTTTAATCATACTGCAAATCATTATGTGGATTCTCGTTGGCATAATAGGGCTAATACTTATATTAGTCCTTTTGGTACTTTTTCTATGTGCTATGCCCATTCGTTATAAGGTGAACGGGAACATCGGCGGGTCGGCTGATGTTTCAGCTAAAGTGAGTTATTTGCTTAGACTCGTTACATTTTCATATGAATACCATGATGGAAAAGGCATTTCTATATTACGAATTGCAGGAATACGTTGGCGCAAAAAGAAAAAAAAACCTAAGCTCAAGAAGAAAGAAGTATTGAAGCAGGAAGTCTCCCAAGTGAGCAACCCAAAAAGAAAACCTGAACCATCCAATTCAAACATTAAACCAGATATTAAGGAGGAAAAACCCGAAGGCATCCTCCAAAAAATTAAAAACATTATAAATAAAATCAAGACGGTCTTGACATATCCTCAGGGAAAAACTATCATTAAATTGGTATATGTGGCACTTCGCAAATTAGGTAAGCTCATTTGGCCAAAATACTTGCGAATTTCTGGGGAAGTTGGGTTTGCTGACCCTTCCCAAACAGGATTATTTGTTGGGGCTTATGAAGGGATAGCAGGCGCACTAGGCTTGCGTCATGCTATCTGTCTGACTGGTGATTTTACAGCAGAAAGCACAGTTGTTTGTCTTGATATTGCAGCACGGGGAAGCACCAGTATTTTGCGTCTATCTATACCTATTATATGGCTGTTATTAAAAAAACCGATTAGAACATTGATAAAAGACCTCTTGTGAAAGGAAGAGCTTAAATGAACAATGGCGTTAATGAAAATTTAAAAACACTTTTTTCCAAAATGGAGGACTTTGTTACTACGAAAACTGTCGTGGGTGACCCTGTGCATATTGGGGATGTTATTCTTGTGCCTTTAGTAGATGTTGTCTTTGGCATGGGAACAGGCGGTGGCGGTGTTAGTGAAGAAAAAAAATCCAGCGGCGGTGGCGGTGTTGGCGCAAAAATGTCGCCTTCGGCTGTGATTGTGATTGTCAATGGTTCTGCACAGTTGATTAACGTAAAAGGGCAAGACAGCGTTAATAAACTGATAGACATGGTTCCCGGAATCTTATCAAAGTTTAATTTGGGTGCGATGTTTGGCAATAAAGATGCTGACGAAAGTTCTACTCCTGCAGAAAGTGCAGGCGATTAAAACATGGATGCTTCTTATATAAATCCCTTTGTGCAGGGCGCGCAAAAGGTTTTTGCTACAATATGCCAAGAAACACCTTCGCTGGGCAAGGTGTTTGTAAAGCCGCATCCATATGCGGCTTCGGCTGTTTCGGTTTCGGTTAACATAATTGGTGCGTTTGAGGGGGAAGTTGTTTACAGTATGGGTGAGGCAACAGGTTGCTTTATTGTGTCAAGCATGATGATGGGTATGCCTGTAGATTCTCTGCAAGACGACATGGCAAAGTCGGCAGTAAGCGAACTTGCGAACATAATCTCCGGAAACGTGGCAACGATTTTTTCAGGGAAGGAAATTCTTGTAGATATTAAACCACCGCAACTTAGATTTAGTGCAAAAACGGAAGATTTTCCGACAGCTTCAAAAGTGTCTAAAATTGTTTGCGTCCCGCTTAAATTCAAGAATGGACATGAATTTCAAGTTGATGTGTTGATTCCATAGTATCTTCTGCGGTAATTTTTGCAAGGCTTCCTAGGGCAAGTGTGATGTTTGGTGTGGTATGCCCACAGGGTAGCCCATAAATCGTTGGCTTTCCTTCGGGGATAATTAGTTCTTCAATTGAGGTTTTTAATGTTTCTGATGTTTCAGGTGAAAAATCCCCAATCACTATGCCTGAGGCATCTTGAAATTTACCTGCTTGTTTTAATTGTAAAAATAATCTATCGACCCGGTAAGGCGGTTCATTTGTTTCTTCCAGAAACAAAATCCGCCCCCGGGTTTTTATTTCGTAAGGTGTGCCAAGTGATGCTGCGATGATACTTAAATTTCCGCCGGTGAGCATACCTGTGACACGTCCAGGGACTAAAGTTTTTGTAGGCGGTGCGATGATGGGCTTGCTTTCAAATAAGTTTGTATACAGGGATTCTAATGTCATGGTGTCTGTGTTATTAAAAGATGTGGCTGGCATTGGCCCATGATAAGTGATAATGCGGCAAAATTGGTTTATTGCAATGTGAAGGGCTGTTACATCGCTAAAACCTATAAATATTTTGGGATTTTTACATATAAAATGATAGTCCAGATACGGTAATAGACGCGCTGCACCATAACCGCCACGGGCTAGAAAAATGGCACGAATTTCTTTTGACCCAAAAGCTTCGTGTAGGTCAGCAAGACGTTCTGTGTCTGTTCCTGCCAGATAGTCATGACGTGTGTGACAACTTGGCATTATTTTTACTTTAAGCCCCAGACTTTCAAGTATGCGTACTCCATTTTCTAGCTTCGCCCCATCACAATATCCTGATGCGGCAGTTATGGCTACGATGTCGCCTTTTTGTAAACGGTTTGGCACTTTCATGTACATATTTTATCACCCTGTATAGTTTATTCCTCATAAAATACTTATGTGCAGTATATAAAAAAACCGCCGAAGCGGTTTCTTGTAACTTTTGAGATTTTTTGCAACTAAATTGCATTGTGTGTGAAGCTTGCGATTCTGTCTACTGGAATAACGGTTACAGAGCCTAGCCAGTTTCCGTATCCATAGCCAAATCCATAGCCACGTCTGCCATAGCCGCAACCGCAGCCGTCACCGCAACCACCATAATTGCGTCTGCCTTCAAATTCAGGGTATCCGCCGCAACATGCGCTGCCTATTGGACAAGCTGGGGGTGCGCCAATGTCTGTGATAAGTTTGACATTGCCGTCACAAATGGCTGCAAGAACGCCTGTAAAGCCATTGCCTGAAAGCCCGCCGCTTGTGGTAAAGATTGTAACAGTTTGGCCGATATAACGTGCCATGCTTTCTACTAAAAATCCTCCCATGTGAGAACCTCCTTCATAAGGTTATAGTTGACGCTGGGTGAGTGCGAAACCCACCCTACGCCTAATCTATAGAAAAGGAACTGCTTGTTCCTGATACATACTATGATGCATGTTTGATTGTTGTGACACGCTCTGGGAAATGATATACTTAAATAAGGAAGGTGATTGATATGTTAAGCGAAGTCAATACGGATGTATTCATGGGAAAGCAGGAGTATAAAGAATCAATCAAGTTGCTTGAAAATAAACTAACAGACTTGCAACAAAAAGTGATACAAGCAGGCTTGCCTGTGATAATCGTCTTCGAGGGCTGGGGTGCAGCTGGCAAAGGGACACATATTTCGCGGTTGGTTAACCCCCTTGACCCACGGCATTTTGATGTACGCACAACAGGTAAGATGAACGAAGAAAAGAAAATGCGTCCATTTTTGTGGAGTTATTGGACATACCTTCCGCCAAAAGGTGAAATTGTTATCATGGACAAGTCTTGGCATAGGTTGATTTTGCCCGCAGTTCGGAATATTTGGGAACTGACAAACATGGAATCCCACGGTTTTTACTTTGATGTCAATGCATTTGAGCGACAACTCACAGATGCTGGATATCTGATAATCAAACTTTTCCTGCATATCAGTAAAGATGAGCAACGCCGCCGCTTTAAAACCCTTGAAAAAGACCCAACAATGGCATGGCGAATCAAGGAACATGACTGGAAGCAAAATGAAAACTATGCCCAGCACGAGCGTCAATTTGAAAAACTAATGAAAATGACCTCTACAGAATCCAATCCATGGCATGTCATAGAATCTAATGATAAACGTCACGCCACATGTAAGATAATGCGTACTATCATAGATTCCATCGAAGACCGTCTCAATACTCCGGTAGTAGATGTTCCGCCAAAAATAGAAATCACCGACAAAATACCAAAACTACTGCAAAGTGTTTCCCCTGATGAAACCATAGACGATGCAGAATATAAAGATGCATTAAACTACTATCAAGACCGTATGAAGATGCTTACCAATAAAATGTTTATGAAGCGTCGTTCGGCAGTGATTGCCTTTGAAGGTTGGGATGCCGCAGGCAAAGGAGGGGCAATTAAACGGCTGACTTCGGAAGTTGACCCTCGTTGTTACACCGTTGTGCCTATTGCTGCGCCGCGCCCTCAAGAGTTATCGCGCCAATATTTATGGAGATTTATGGTGAAGATGCCCAAGGATGGACACTTGACAATTTTTGACCGCTCATGGTTTGGGCGGGTGCTGATTGAGCGTGTAGACGCGCTTACGCCAGAGCATATTTGGCGCAAAGCATATCGTGAAATCAACGAAATGGAGCAGCACCTTGTTGCTCATGGCACAATCATCCTAAAATTTTGGATGCATATTGACAAGGATGAGCAGTTAAAGCGTTTTGAAAGCCGTCGAGACGACCCTTTAAAGCAACACAAGCTTACCGAAGATGACTGGCATAACCGCAGTAAATGGGATGATTATGTAGAAGCTGTGAATGAAATGCTTTTGCGTACCCATACTCCCCACGCTCCATGGATTATTGTGGAGTCTAACAGCAAAAAATTTGCACGTATAAAAGTCTTGCAAACCGTAACAGACGCGCTGGACGATGCGTTAAGATAAAAATGTAATGATATATTAAAACCTCGCAACCAAACTCATGGTGCGAGGTTTTATTTTTGCTAAATATCTTTAGCTATGGTAAAGGAATAGTTGAATGTTAGTAAGACAAAGCGTAAATCAAATTGTGTACAAGTAAACCAAAAAACCAAGATTCGAGAGTAAAATTATCTCGATAATTTTCATATTCAACGAGGTCATGAATATATGGATTGGCAAAGAAATATCCTCCGTTGTAGCCTCTGTAAGTACTTAAAGATATCATTGCATCTTCTACACTTAACTCAATATCCAGATTAAACATTTCCGCTAAACGAAGCATTCGGAATGTTGATAAAATATTGACCCCATCTGGGCTATGCGTAACCAACGAAAATACACCTTCACTTACATGATACTCATTGAGGATTTTTTGCATCCAAGCGAGTTCCAGCTCTAAATTCAGCATATCTCTAAGCATAACATTGTAAAAAAAGTGTTCGTCTGTCAAATGAGCGTCATCTAGGTTACTAACAGCGTATACTATCCTTTCATAATCGCTTTCAAGAAGAGGTGTATCCATCAAAATTAGAACGTTAAGCAAGCGATAAATTGCTATTGAGTCAAGACTATGAACTTGTGTTAAATTTTCGTCAATTAGCCTTGATATTTCATATTTATGTTCGTCTCCTATCGGAGAATGTAATTCATTACTAATTAACAGAAAAAAATAAGCTTCACGAATGTTTCTTAATGTTGCTAATTTAATATGATTCATAAAAGTATATTCATCTATATTGAATCCTAAAGTTTTAGATATTAAAAGTCCGAAAAATTGTTCACCAATATCGGAAAAATTAGTGCGGAGCGAAATTAAATTTCCGAAGTTTCTTGCATTTGCTAAGTATCTTTCAATATAATACAAATTTTCATCTTTTAACAAAGACAATCCGCTATATACAAATGAGTATGTGTAAAAAAATATTTCATTAAAGTCTGTCATTTTTAGCCGATTAACAAAATGACTATAAGCATGTTCATCAAAGTCTATAGAATAAAAATCATTTAAACATTGCATAAAGACTGTTACAATAGAGCTTAAAACAATTAAATCAATTTCATCTGAATATAATAAACTAGACATTATATCGACTTGGTCTGAATACCATTCTTTATATTGGTTTAAATCTATATATTTATGTCCATCACTAATCCTGTTGAAAATAATACTTGAACTAAGTAACTCCAGCTCAGATAGGCTAAACTTTATTGAATTTGCTCCAAAGTAATCCTCACTATTCATCAGACTTACTAGCCTGTTATAAAAAAAGTCTTGAAGTTCATCAGAAAAATAACCTATTACATCCAATGTTCTAATCAATACTCTTATTTCAAAGGTGTCCATATATACACCCGTATATTCTTCAAGTTTAATCAGTTCATAGATTGTTGATATATAGAACGCTAGGTTAGATTCATTTTCTATCCAAAAATCAATCTTTGATAAAAAATAGATTTCCTCGTTTGAAAATCTTAATTGTAATACTCCATCATCTTCTATTTCGTTAATGCGATTGGATATAAATATCTCTATACGTGGTATAAGCTCTTCATCAATTTCTTCTTGAAGGATGTTTTGTGTGAATTTGATGTAGTAATACAACATGGGTAAACTAAAGTTGGTACTAAGCCTATTGTATTTATTACTTGCCATAAAATAGCTAAACTCAGGATCAGTTACATACAAGACATTGATAAGCGAGAGGTCTTTATCAAAATCAAAAAAATGGTCAATATCTTTATTAAATACTTCGATGCTCTCAATAGCTTCAACGCTCTTAATGTCGAAATTGTATATATTCGTATTATTAAAATTTATTATTAAAACAACTGCCACAATTATAAGCACAACCGACAATGCGATAATTAGTTTCTTTTTGTTTTTGAACATATTACTCATCCTTCTTTCTTCTAAGAAGGGGCTTCCAGTAATCTGGAAGCCCTTCTGCCATGACAGTCTTTATAATCCGAAGTTTACAGAGTCATTGGTATTTACAAAGTGATTCCGCCCCGCAGTGCGGAATACACCCTCTGTTCTTTTATTAACGCTGAATAGACCGACGTTAGAGGTTGCTTGAAGATTGCTGTAGAAATTCTGAATTATCCACGCATTATTCTCTCCGCTTCTCATTTCAACAGTTCGAGCAGTCCCAGAACCAGAAACACTTCCACCACCATTTCCTATGCTTGCAGAAACTGCCATTCCGTTAAAGGTTACAAAGTCATTAAGCTCTAGTCTATCCATAGTCCATGGATTGAAGCCTGTCCACATTGCACGTGACCAGCCATCATAAAAAATTGTCACTGTTGTAAATCCTCTATCACGGCTAGAAGTGTCACTGAATACCACCTCAAATGCTCCATCACCAAAATTTTGCGTTCTGGAATCATGCAACCAGCGCGCAGACCTAGGTGCTATTCCATTAGCCCCAGTAAGTTCACTTGTTAAAGTATCAAGTGCTCTGATGACATCAGCCCTATCAACATCAGGATTGTTTACTGGTGAAACTGTCCTAAAAGTAAATTGGTCGTTTTGACCGCTTCGGGATAGATTTGGTTCACCTGTGATTTCAAACACTATGCCGTTTACATCAATTATGCGCCCATTAGAAGCCGCATTGGCATGTAATGGGGTTATTGCGGTAAACAACATTACCATAGAAATCATTAAGCCAATTACACTTTTCTTCATAATTCTCTTCCCTCTCTAATAACTTAGTCAATAGTTGACTGGAAATGTTTTTCTGACGGGTTGCCTATTTCCCGCGGTATGTAGGCCACCTGTCGCTTCATTTACGGGGCGTCCCCCGATAAATAGAGTATAGCTTTTTATCGGGAAATAAAAAATATCCAACTGCCCGACATATTTGTTGAGCCGTTGGATATTTTACTTTAGGGTAACTTATCTTAATATAATATTACACAATTTACCAAATTTATGGAGGTGTTTTGAATGTTTAAAAAGTTGTTGGCGGGCTTGGCCTGCGCGGGGATGGTTTGTTTAATGGCAATATCTGTGGTGATTGCACAGCCACATATTGAGCTATATTGCTATGAGTACAGCGACGATGTTGTAGAGAGTAACCCATTCATAATCGGCAGTAACAAAACCACCGAAGATTAGTTGTGTGACTATCTAAAGTCTATACTATGGCGCTTCTTTACGTGAAGCCTGACAATATCTTGGTCTAAAGTATTATCAACTAGACCTAGAGCATGAAAGGCTTGTGCGAAAATGGAAACGCCTTTTTTCTTATCTCCGGACTCAAGTTCAACATACGCCCTATTTATGGCAAAACTAGCCGACATATTTAAATTACCATGCTTTATACACATTTCGCTGCCTTCTATAGAAAGTTGGAGCGCGTCATCCAATGCACCCATTAGCCCAATATGCTTTGACAAATTGTACTTCAACGTTGGCATGGTACGCACCAGTGCCATTTCATCTACATAATGGCGATTTATGCTAGTGTGCAAGTTTTCAAGCAATCTAACACCTCTTCGCCGCTGACCTGTTTCGCATAAATTAATCCCTATTTGATTTAGGGTTGAAATCTCGCTGTATGTCAGCCGCAATGTGGAAACGTGATCTTCGTCATACTTTCTGCCTGTGGCGTACCATGCATCCTTTAACATTTCCATGTGCTTGGTATCATATTTTTTCTCCCTGCAATAAATTTGTGCATCCAAATATTTAATGTATTGCAAACCTATACCCTTTTGCATAAAAAAGGGTATTTTCGACAATTCGCTATGCAATGGCTTAACTTTTGCATAGCATCCTTGTGCAATCAGTGCGTTAACATTGTTGCGCAATTTGTGTATCTGTCCGTCTTTAAAGGAGTAGAATACAGTGAAATATTTTTCGCCGCATCGTCCGTAGCGGTCAAAAAGTCCTTCGTAGATGAATATGCTAGTTGGTTTCGATTTGTTTTCCAAGTCGTTTAATGTAGATTTGTCGCATATACCTTCACATACAGCTCTAAGTGATATATTGACTCCGTCGCAAAGACTGGCTTCTTTACGAAAGCCATAAAATAGCCCTCCCATGTCTGTACAAGGTATCGTGGTTCCATATTTTATAGATAGGTCGGGTACATCAGTGGCTAGATTTTCTATGTCATAGGTTTCAAAACTGATGCCCTTTTGGCTGGCAAATTCTTTTACTTCAATTGCCATACCCTGCTTCCGCATTAGTGAATAACTTGCATATGCGGGTAAGAGCAAGTTTGCACACTCTTTTTTGTCATAAGAATACACGGTCTTGGCTTTAATAAATGTAAAATCGGGTGTGTATTTGCCTCGGTTGCGTCTGTTGGATACTATTCTGCCTTCATCGCACATTTTTATTGCTTTATCATATTCACCGGCATCCAAATACATTTGTGCTAGTCCTAAAAGTACAGGAGCGAAAAGTCTTTCCTTGCTGCGGCTGTCTTGAGGCAGAGCAATAAGCCCTGCTAGCATTTGCTCAAGCAAGCTAACACCTTTTTGCAAATCACCACTTCTGTGATACACAAGTGCTAGTAACAATATCAACTCCGACTCAGGTAAAAATAGCATATCACCTCTCAAATTGTCAGGTTTAAATTCTGGATATGTGATAGAAATAGCATCTTTTATCATGTCTACGATTTCGTTTGTTTGCCGCCCTTGAAGTTCATGCAGTTTTGCAGTGCAGTATAAAATAAATTGGAGATTTATGCCATTGTCGAATCCATCCATTCCTTTTAGTTTAGTAATTAAGGTCTCTGTACTTATTAGCAGATGAGGATAATGCCTTGCCCATTCCAATTCAAAAAGAAGCTGATTTCTTATCTCAAATACAAATGTATTTTGCACATTTAAATAAGAGTAAAAACATGTATCTATAGGCAAGCCTAGTGAGTTCATATAATTATTAAAATCCTTTTCTCTGGGGCTTCGCAATTTTTTATCATAACGAAAAAGGTTAAAATTATCAATCGAACTAAATTTTGAAAAATAGGCTTGTGTCCATCCCTTTCTCTTCCGCATCAAGCCAAGCGAGTCTTCCCTTATTATTCCAAACATGTTTGCCTCCATTCCCCACACATGATAAACTTTTATATCATAATTTGTATAATCTTAAAAAGTTTACATAAATGTTGTTTTTATACTTAACTCTTTTTTCCCATTTTTTAGCTCCTTTGTCCTTCAAAGCTATTTTACCATGCTTGACATAGTTTTAGAAAGTAGCTATATCTCGCAAAGTGCCGAACACATTTGTATGGTTAGATTCAAGAAAACACTGAGAACATGCTTGTAATATACTATTGAGTAATGCAAACACAAAAAAAGCTGATTGAAATACATCAGCTTTTTTTGAATAGGAAAATTAAAAAATGAGAAAAGAATAAATACTATATGCGATTGAAATAAACCCAGTCATCACTGCTTCAACGATAGGTGATAAAATACGTCCTGTAAAACCTAAAAGCATAAGAACCAGTAATACTAACATGCCATATCGCCCCACAGGCGGCAATGCCCTGTATATACGCTCGGGCAAAATCCCTGCAATAACTTTTGAGCCGTCCAACGGAGGTATGGGTATCAGATTGAAAACACCCAGCACAATATTAAGTTGGGCAAAAGTTAAGGTTGCTCTAATGACTGTCGGCGGCATTCCATCCCAAAAGTATAATAGCGGAACAAAAATCATCAATGATACAAATGCCATAATAAAATTTGACAAAGGCCCGGCAATTGCAATAAGTGCCATATCAACCTTAGGGTTTTTTAAATTATGTGGGTTTACCATCACTGGTTTTGCCCAGCCAAATCCTGCAACCAGAATAAAAATCAATCCCAAAGGGTCTATGTGGCGGATGGGGTTTATAGACAACCGCCCGTCACGCTTGGCAGTAGAATCACCCAGTCCATATGCCGCGAGCCCGTGGCATAACTCATGAATGGTAAAGGCGATAATTAAAGCAGGTAGTAAAATCACAATCTCTAAAGGTGATGAAGTTAATATCATTACAACGTGTCCTTTCCTATTTTAAAACCTTCACCCAATACCTCGCGTACATCAGCCACAATGACAAATGCTTTTTCGTCATGGGCGTATACAATGTCTTTAAGATGAACAATTTGCTTTGCAGGTACAACGCAAAGTAACATGGTTTGGGGTGTTTTGGTAAACATACCATGGCTATCTATTGCAGTACATCCCCTGTTCATTTCCCGCAAGATAGCCTGTGAAATAATGTCTGCGTCTTTAGAAATGATAAAGGTTGCTTTTGAAAAGCTCATCCCCTCAATCATCACATCGGTCACACGTGCGCATACAAAAATACCAATGATTGCATACATGGTGTTGATTGGGCCAAATACCAAAAAACCAATCAAGATAATGGTCGTATCCACGCCAAATAAAATGGTCGCTAGGGAAACATGTTTTAAAATTTTGCGCTTTATAATTTCAGCCATTAGGGTTGTACCTCCGGTTGTTCCGTTGGCACGGAAAACAAGCCCAAGCCCAATACCCGCCACAACACCGCCAAAAACTGTACCCAATAACATATTAGATTCAGGTACAGGCAAAAACTCTGATACCCACAGGGCAAATGTTAAAAACTGTGACGCATAAACCGTGCGTAAAAAATATCGCATGGGAATGATAAAATATCCAAGTACAAGCAAGGGAATATTCAGTGCAAAGTTGGTCAGCCAAATAGGAATATAAAATCCAACCTGATAGGAATACTCTGCAACAATAATCGCAAGTCCTGAAAGCCCCCCTGTAACCAAGCTCCATTCATCCCAAAACGCAATAATTGCATAACCAAGCAAAAATGTACCAATAGAAAGCAGAAAATAATCCCACCAAGTTTTTTTGTTGAAAATTTGTGCTTTAATTGCCTCTGTGTTCACGTTTAATCCCGCTCCTTTTTAGTCAATGCATGTATGATAACTGCTACTACAAACCGTGGAATATCCAGCATCCGCATAAATCGGCTGGGTTGACTTGCAAGCCTGTACAGCCACTCAAGTCCCAATTTGCGAAAAATCGGCGGGGCAAGCTTTACACTGCCGCCCATAATATCCAACGTGCCGCCAAGTGACAATGTCAAACGACAGTTGATTGCACGGTGCTTTGTTGCCCAAATTTCTGCCCGTGGCATTCCTGTACATATCAGCAAAATATCAGGGGCGCATTCATTGATTTCTGCAATGATTTTAGGTTCATCCCCTTCAGTAAAAAATCCGTGGTGATACCCTACCACCTTCATGTAAGGAAAGCGGGCTTCCATGTTGGTTTTTGCCGCTTCGGCTATCCCAGGGGCTGCACCCAAAAAATAAGCCGTGAAGGCTTTTTCCTTATCTGTAAGCCGTTTAAATAGTGCGAAAATAGTATCTACCCCACGCACTCTTTCTGGTAGACGGGGCTTTAGCATATAAGATGCCAGTACGATACCTGTGCCGTCTGCCAAAGATAAGTCCGCTGTTTTTAAGGCTATTGCAAAGTCGGTATTACGCCGTGCTTGCATGACACCCTCAGGGTTTGGTGTGACAATAATATGGTTTCGGCTCGTGTCAAGCCAGCCTTCTAAAATGGCTAATGCTTCGTCAGTTGTCACCACTGCGAAGGGTATGTCTAAGATTTTAGTTGTTTGCATGGCGAAATTATAGCATAATATAGACGAAAGGGGATATAGTGAATGAAGAAAATTAAACGGGCGGCGGCGATTCATGATATTTCATGCTTTGGACGGTGTTCTCTAACGGTTGCATTGCCTATTCTTTCGGCGGCGGGGGTGAATTGTTCAGTCGTACCAACCGCAGTACTTTCCACACATACAGGTGGGTTTGACGGGTTTACATACCGCGATTTGACCGAGGATATTTTGCCCATTGCAAGACACTGGCAAAGCCTAAGGTTGAAATTTGATGCACTGTATAGCGGATTTTTAGGCTCAACTGCCCAAGTGGATATTTTACGGGAATTTTTTAAATTATTTCATCGCCCTGAAACCATCATTTTAATTGACCCTGTGATGGGGGATAATGGAAAACTATATAAAACTTTTTCACAAGACTTTCCTCATGAAATGGCAAAGCTTTGCCATATGGCAGATTTAATCACACCAAATATGACCGAAGCCGCGCTGCTTTTAAATGAACCCTATCACAAGGGCCCTCATACACAAGCATATATTGAAACCACAATAAAAAAACTTGCAGCACTTGGAGGCAAAAGCAAGCAGGTTGTACTCACAGGGGTATATTTTTGCGAAAATGAACTTGGCGCGGCAGCATATGATGGCTCAAAAGTATATTATGCAATGGCAGAAAAAATATCACAACACTATCCTGGAACAGGGGATGTTTTTGCAAGTGTTTTACTGGCGGCTTTGCTGAATGGGGCAAATTTATCCACTGGAATGGAACAAGCCGTTGCATTCGTTTCAGATTGTATTAAGGACACCCATGAATCAGGTGCAGACCCCCGCTTTGGCGTTCATTTTGAGCATATGTTAATGTCTCCAAAAAACATCTAAAGACACGATACCAAAAGCTTCCCCATTATCTGCAAAGTATAAATTATACATTTCAAGCCCTTCCCTTATCTCAATCTCACGTACTTGCAAGTCTGAATCAATGGCAAATAAATGATGTTCTGCAAAATCAGGGCGCAGCCTTTGCCCATTCATGACAGGCACAATTTCATGATGCTGGTCGGTACCTAATAAACCATTGCGGCTGGCATGTACATATCTATAGTGGGCATTGGCTGCCCAATCAATGCGAAGCTGGCTGGTTAAACGTGGGCTGATTGTAGGCGCGTAAGTCCATCTAAGCCCTAAAAGCCAAACTTCTTCTGTGGTATCAATCGCTAGTTCCTCAATCCTGTCTGCCAATTGCTGAATGATTTTATCATCGTAATAATGGATACTGCGTAGGCTGTGTACTTCCAAAATATATCCGCTGATAAATACAAAAATACATAACCCGGCTAAAATACCCCGCCAAATGCGAAACCACCATTTGGAAAAATCAGTTGCCCGTGCCAAAAGTTCAAACAAAACTGCAAATCCAAGAAGCAGAAAATAAAAATTTCTTACCCAAACCCATCCATCAGCCAATACAAAAAACACAGCCATTGTGCTTAATCCCAGCACAACCCCTGCAAACAAAGATAATGGCAGATTTTTGGGGGATTCATATTTTTCAAAAATTAAAAATGTAGCCAATGCAACGGATAATACCACCGCAATTATAAACAGCACTGGATATTCCCGCCCAAGTATTAAAATTCCCCCTCGCAAAGTGTTGGTAAACGTGGGCAATTGCTCGTGTACAAAAACACGGGCTATCCTTTGGGTAACAATAGGTATATGCCTGATGAAGTTAAAGTCAACCTCACTATCAACCCGCGCCCCAAGCCAGCCAACATTCCTAAATATGAAATAATGTAAGCCAATCATACCCACGTTTACAAAGGGCAAAGCAAACAGCACCTTATGTTTCACTTTGTCACGATGTAGAATTAAAACACCAAGGGTAAGTACAAATGTAAAAATAATACCCTGCTCATAAAATCCTTGGGCTAAAATTCCGCTAATGATTACAAGTATTAACCATTTGTGTCCATACTCATGTAAAAATTTCAAGAGTGCATACGCCGTTAAAACCCCTAAAAACCCAGAAGGTACAATACGCACCGAGGCACTAAGCCAGTAAGTAGATTCTGTTAAAGTGGGAAAAAACGCAAAAAAAACAATGGCAACCCGTCCCCATGTAATATTGCAGTGGATAAAAACATCTTCAAGTAAAACCATTGTAAAAAATCTTAAAAGGGTAATGGCAAGTAAAATAATCCACATGGAAGGCCAAAAAGCAGAAACAATATAAACCTCCAAAAGCCCTGCCAAAGGTCTAAATCCGTGAAGTCCATAACTTAAAACTGCATCACGCCAAATATTTTCAGTATAAAGAGAAAATATGCCAAGAGAAAACCAGTCGTCAGAAAAAGCAAAATATCTAAAGCCAAATGGAAATGTTGTGAATATCATCGCCAAAAGTAAAACCCCGTAAAAAGCGGTTTTACTCTCAAAAAATCCACGGAACTTATTTAAAATATCCAAAGCAAATATCCCTAACTTTCAATTTTAAATAATATATCAAATTTTGTAAGCAATACAAAATCACCGCGTACCTTTATACCGCCAATCATAAATGCTTTTTGTGCGGTTTGTTTATTTTTTAACACATCCATCCACACGGCTGTATCTGCCATTATGGTGACATCAGGTGCAGGGGCTTGTCCTTCGGCGTAAGAACATTCTGTGCTGTGAATATATAAAAAGCCTTCAAAGGGTTCATCCCCGCTGATATTGATTTGAATAACCGCTTGCAGCCCCGCAGAAAGTTGAGGTTGAAAATAATGAGGTAAGTTCTGGGTAATCTGCCTTGCTGTTTTTGCACGATGTTCCACAGGCGCGTAGGCTGATTGAGGTATAAGGGGTTGAGAAAGTGATGGAGGTACAGAAACAAAATCAAAATCATCTGTGTCAGACACAGTAAAATCTCCGTTGTTATATTTTTTTGAAAAGAGTTGAGAAAGTTCATCAACTTCTTTTTCCTGCTGGTCAGTTAAATAATTGCGCCCAGTTTGCAAGTGGCTGGCAGCGGTGTGTAAAAGCGGGTCGGTTATGACTGTACTACTTTCTTGAATCATTGCTGCTGACGTGGGGGGGACTTCCATTTCTAACACTGTTGCAGTCTTTCCATGAACATCTTGTGGAATGATATATTTTCTGGCAGAGCGTGTTGCTCTATAAAAGTCTTCGGCAGTTTTGTCAATAAAATCCTTCACTTCATCCATATTTTCCATGTGAAAAGCCTGCAAACCAATGTGGGCTACGGCATATCCACCCAAATGCTGAACAACACGGGTAAGATACGCTAACGCAGATTTTTCTCCCCCATGTTGAGAAATAGAAATGAGTAAGCAGTACTTTTCCTTTAACGCTTGGTCATAGTCAGGGTGTTGTAAATATTCTAGGAAATTTTGCATAAGCGCACTTGGGGCAAATAGTTGTGCTGTACTTGCCAGAACGATTCCATCGGATTCTTTTATGCTATCAACTATTTTATCTATGCCTTGGGTGGTATCCCCATCAAAATAAGGCGGATGTACTACACTCAAGTCGATATTTTCAACATGAACATCAAGCTCTGTAAAAACTTTTTCCACGCGTTTTTCTACAATGCCAAGCCCATAGTCGTTTTGTTGCATATTTCCGTTAATTTGTAATATCTTCATGACTCACACCATCCATTCGTCAAAAAACCACTGCAAGCTTTCACCGTGATGTGTTTCCGCCAAGCGTTTAAAATCTTCTGCCGTGGCAAAATTGAAAGAAAATTCATGATAGTACTGGTTTATAAACTGCCAAAATACATCTGCCCCCATGAGACGGTAAAGGTCATACATCATAAGCATTGCCATACGTCCATGGGTTTGTTCATAGTCAGTAAAATACTCAAATGTACGTAATCCATTGGTAAGCTTTAAATCATCACGGTGGGCGATAGATGCGTACACGCGCTCCATATAATCTGTAAGTGTTTCTTCATCATAAAAGATACCTGCGTGTACAAAACGTGTCAGCCCATTGGCAAGCCATGGCTCATCAATACGATTGGTTCCCACAATATGGGCAAACCACTGTTCAGTCAGCCCATGACTAAGTGCCCATAAATCGCCAAACTGTAAATGCAGGGAGTTCATTAAAATCATTTGAGAAAACACGGCAATATCCCGCTGTGCATCGGCTTCAACAATGGTCATATGTCCAAAGGGGAAACTTCCCACATGATACTCAAGATATTCCATACTTTGTCTGGCATGTTCTAAAATATGGTCTATTTCCAATGCTTCTGTGTAATAATATAAGTGAATTTCAATGCCGCTTTCTGTTGATATGTGGGCATGATTAAAATATGCCGACACTGCAAAGGCAAAATCCCGTGTCGTGTGCGCCGTAAAACGTGTAATACGTGTGTCCGTATCTTCAATAATTTCCTCCGAGCGAAAGCCTGTGCCTACAACCATGTATCTAAGGGGTGTTGTGATTGCCACTTGATAATTTGCAGTGTCAATCAAAAATGGTGAACCAATGGGATGAAATTCCTCAACATGCCAACTGTCATTTTGGTGTGTGGCAAGTACCGGCAAAAACATACCAAACCACATGGCTTCTTCATTACCCCCCGTGCGGTTCGTGGACATGGGAATGGTTGCATCATATTGTAAAAGCAATTCGATGGTTACATCAGGCAAAAGGGGTTCTGGCAAGTGAATGGTTAGCACCGTCCCCTCAAAGTCGTATGCAAGTGCTTCACTGTCCAAAGATGCGTACAATAAATTAAACTCCCCGTCAATTCCGCCCAAATAGACCTTGAAAACAACAGTGTCCAACAGCTTGCCTGTGCGGTTTGTAAAGGCAATGTGAGAAATACCTTCAACTGTGCGTAATTCAGGATTCACTTCCAGTGAAATGCGGTAACTATCATATGCAGGAATCGTGACAGACTCTTCATAGTCATACCCGTCATATGCAACTTCAGCATATTCCGCTATGGCTTCATGATGGCGTTCATTCTGCCCGCAAGATGCCAGCAATAGCAAAGCCATAAGCAATAACATAATTATTTTTATCATAGGACAGCCAGCCCTTCCCAACTGTATCTAAGACCTAGTATAATGATTATATCATACTCATTATACCAAATTCAAAATTCGGGGGACAATGTGAAAAAAATTATTCTAACCGGCGGCGGAACTGCTGGGCACGTTATTCCAAACTTAGCCCTTTTGCCATCGCTTAAAGAGGCTGGATTTGATGTACACTATATCGGAAGTCACAATGGTATTGAACGGGGGTTAGTCGAAGCCGCAGGCATTCCGTACTATGGAATCTCCAGCGGAAAACTTAGACGATATTTTGACATGAAAAATGTCACTGATATATTTCGTATAGTCAAGGGTTTGACAGACGCTCACAAAATTATGGGCAAAATTAAGCCGGATATTATTTTTTCTAAAGGTGGGTTTGTGGTTGTACCTGTTATTGCCGCCGCAAAAATGCGTGGTGTAAAAAGTGTGATTCATGAGTCAGATATTACACCAGGGCTTGCCAATCGGTTAGTTTTACCCTTTTCAGCAAAGGTGTGTACTTCTTTTCCAGAGACACTCACACATTTGCCCCAAAATAAATCTGTACTCACAGGCAGTCCAATTCGCGTAGATTTACTAAAGGGCAGTGTTGCAAAGGGTTTATATTATGTAGGTTTTAAGCCAATGGGGAAGCCTGTTTTACTTGTAACGGGGGGAAGCCAAGGCGCGGTAGCAATCAATACTTGTGTTAGAGAAACTTTACCAAAATTGCTGGAAAAATTCCGTGTGATTCATCTTTGCGGTAAAAATAATCTTTCAGGAATTGCTCAAAAAAACTATGTAGAGTTTGAATATTTAAGCAATGAAATGCCGGATGTCATGGCGGCGGCAGATGTTGTCATATCCCGCGCAGGAGCCAATACGATTTTTGAACTTTTGGCAATGAAAAAGCCCCATTTGCTTATTCCGCTACCCAAAGGAAAAAGCCGTGGTGACCAAATTTTAAATGCCGCATCATTTGAAAAACAAGGCTTTTCCGCTGTGCTTCCAGAAGAAGCAATGACCCCAGCAAGTTTGGTGGATGCACTTTGCAAACTGTATGATATGCGGGAAAACTTTGTGACAAAAATGTCATCACACAAAACCGCCGATGGCATACAAGGTATAATGCATGTCATCACACACACACTTGAGATGAAAATGTAATATATTTTGCCGATTTTACGGGTATAATGAAAGTACCTAAGATTATGTCGTTAACAAGTGAGGTTTATACATGATGCATTTTTATGGAATCGCCTTTGCGGCAGTATTTGTACTGGTGTTGGTGTTAATGCCCCAAATGGCAAAGCTCGCCCACAAACTAGACTTTACGGACAAGCCTACAGAACGTAAAAAACATAAAGCTCCTATGCCTCTTTCCGGCGGAGTGTCTATGTTTATTGCTGTTTTTGTGGGCTTTATAATATTTGTGTTTACAACAGATTTATTTGTTGAAGGCGTAGACATTGAGATGATTGCCGTCCTTGGAGGTGCTGCACTTATCGTGGCAGTGGGTGTTGTAGATGACTATTCTAAGTCAAAGGGTAAGGAATTTCCTGTGTGGCCAAGGCTTCTTATACACATTGTTTCAGCCTCTATTGCTTTTGCCGCAGGTGTACGTTTTACAGGATTTTTCAATCCATTGATAGACCAATATGTATATCTTCCTTTTGTTTTGCAATATGTCTTGACTGTACTTTGGTTTGTGGGACTTGTCACTGCGTTTAACTTTATGGATGGTTTAGATGGACTTAGCGGCTTACTGGCGTTAATTTCAGGCTCAACATTTTTTATAGTGGCTTTGCACATGGGTCAGCCAGAATCTGCAATTCTTGCTGTGGTTTTAGTTGCCGCAATTGCAGGCTTCCTGCGCTCAAATTTGCCCCCTGCAAGGGTATATATGGGGGATTCGGGCGCATATTTACTGGGCTTTATGCTTGCCGCAATTTCTTTGCATGGTGCATTTAAGCAAGCCACGGTCATTTCACTGATTATTCCAATGCTGGCTATGGGTGTTCCTATTTTTGATAGTATGCTGGTTGTGGTTCGCCGCATTCTTGCAAGAAAACCAGCCCATGTTGCAGATTCTACGAATATAACACATTTGCATTTCCGTTTGCTTCGTGAGGGCATGAAACCAGCCCATGCAGTTGCGCTTATTATCCTTTTAAGCGCGTGCTTGAACTTGGCATCCATTATTCTTATGCTGGTATTTTAGTTGAGGGCAGTCATAATAAGTGGCGGTGCAGTGGTTGACTATGATTTTGTAAAGTCACAAATATGCGCCCATGATACGGTCATTTGTGCTGACAGCGGATATGACCACGCTGTAAAAATGGGGCTTGAAGTAAATATTGTAGTAGGGGATTTAGACTCAATTAGCACAGTGCCAAAGGATGTAGAATATGTAAAGTATCCCACAAGAAAAGACTTGACGGATACCGAGATTGCCATAACATATGCCCGAAGCAGAGGGTTTAAGAATTTTTTATTATTGGCTGCAACGGGTACACGGTTAGACCACACGCTTACAAATATTTTTCTGCTAAAGAGCTTCTTAGACTATGGTGAAAATGCTGTACTTGTGGATGAACATAATAAAATAATGCTAACCGATTCACATATAAACTTACATGAGTCAAAAGGTTCAATTGTATCACTGATACCATTGAACCTTTGCACGAGTGTAACCACCATGAATTTAGAATACCCTTTACAAAACGCAACCATGCAAGTTGGCAAAGGACTTGGCGTAAGCAACATCATCACTTCTGAAACTGCAAGTATAACCATAAAAAGCGGGTTAATGCTTATCATCATTGCAAGAGATTAAGGGTATTTTTCGGAAATTTTTAATCCTTTCGCTTTTATAAGTTCTCGAATATGGGCAGGTTCTAAGACTTCGGCATATTCACCAAAGGACAAAATATAACCATATACCCAGTTATCCTCTGCCCAATGGACTGTTATGATAAAACTGCCGTCTGGTTGTTGCTTTACATCAGTTTCATCAAAATCATCAAAAATTCGATATTTCATTTCTGGTGAAATACGCATTTTAATCGTTACATAATTTTCTTTATTCGTGCTTTCAAATGAAGTGTCCTCTGGGTGTGTTCGAGGAATAAAACGCTCATGGGTTATACGCAAGTTTTTTACCCGTGTCAGTTTGTATAATCGTACACCTTCTTTGGTTAGGCAGTAGCCTTTGAGATACCATGCACGAGACTTGAATAAAAGTTGAATCGGCTCAATACGGCGGAAGGTTTTTTCTCCATAACTATTAAAATAATCAAATTCTGCAATACGACATTCTAATATTGCTGTTTTGAAATCCTCAAAATAATGATTTGCATAGCTCCAGTCAGAAAAATCTACTTCCAGCCAATTGACAGCAGTTTTGTTAAACATCGTTGATAGCTTGTTGAGTATATTATTTTTTTCAGAAGCTTTAAGATGTGCAAGGCCATGCAATGCAGTTAAAATTTCATTTTGCTCTTGCTCGCTTAACGCAGATTGACTCAACACACTTTCTGCCATTATTCTAATGCCGCCGTGATGACCATGCTCTGTATATATTGGAATGCCGGCTGCGCTTAATATATCAATGTAGCGATAAATTGTTCGCATTGACACGTTAAGTTGCTCTGCTAATTGTCTTGCTGTAATATGTTTTCTATGAATTAAAATATACACCATTTCTAGTAATCTGTTTATTTTCACGCTATATCACCATATTGGATTATACATGAAATTTTCTAAAAACAAAACCTTGTGCTTTGATAAAATCCATGGTATAAGTACGATTGATGGAGGCGTTTTAAAAATGATTTACTTTGACAATAGTTCAACAACATTAACAAAACCCCCCGAAGTTGCAGAAGCCATGGTTTATGCTTTAAAAAACTTTGGCAACGCAGGGCGTTCTTTTTATGATGCCGCATGGATTGCCAACCGTGAAATTTACAATACCCGTGCAGAAATTGCAAAGTTAATCGGTCATGACGACCCTCTTCAAGTTGCATTTACATCATCTGCAACAGAAAGCTTAAACTTGGTCATAGGCGGGTTGATTAACAAAAATGATTCTGTAGCTACAACGGTCAATGAGCATAACTCTGTGTTGCGTCCACTGTATCTGAGTGGTTGTGAATTAACCTTTGACTTAACACCTGATACAAAGTTTCTGGTGTGTACTCATGGTTCTAATGTGACAGGGGAAATAGTAGATGCACAGCGGCTTTACAATGCTTGTAAAGCACGTGGCATTACAATGATTTTAGATATTTCCCAAACCTTTGGTACAGTGCCGGTGAGTGTGGATATGGCTGATATTTTTTGCTTTACAGGGCATAAAGGACTTTTGGGACCCCAAGGCACAGGCGGAATTATTGTTAATGGTGCGTTTGACTTTAAGATGACAAAAACTGGCGGTTCTGGCGTGAATACCTTTGACACTTTTCAAACCACAGAAATGCCTGATATTTTTGAAGTAGGCACAATCAATAGCCATAGTATTTACGGTTTGCAAAAGGGTGTGCAATTTATCAATGAAATTGGTGTTGAGAAAATTCATGAAAAAGAATTACACCTTTTAAAAATGTTTCATGAAGGCGTAAAAAACTACGCAACAATTTATGGTGACATGACTGTCAGCCATAGGCTACCCATTGTTTCATTAAATATCAAGGGTTTAACATCATCAGAACTTGCTGAACGGCTTTGGCAAGATTACGCAATAGCTACACGTGCAGGCAGTCATTGCGCGCCCTTGCTTCACAAACATTATAAAACAGATGGGATGGTCAGGTTTTCATTCTCATATTTTAATACTGAAAATGAAATTCAAAAAGGCATTGACGCAATTAAACATATATCAGGAGGATGTCATGGCAAACAATAATGTAGTGGTAACAATCAGTGCAGATACAATGGGAAACGGCGCAGAGGAACTTGGAAAAATTTTAATTAAAAGTTTTATCTACTCACTCACAGAGCTTCCTAAACCGCCAAAAAGTGTGCTTTTTTTCAATGGGGGTGCATTATTAACCACCGAAGGTGCAAATACAATTGATGACCTTAAAACATTGGAATCAAAGGGTACTGAAATTCTAACTTGCGGTACTTGTATAAATTATTACGGGTTGCAAGATAAACTGACTGTAGGTGCAGTTACTAATATGTATGAAATAAGTACGCGCATGGCATCGGCTGATAATGTGATAAATATATAACATATTATCATTAACTAAAAAGCAGGTAAAAGTAGTAAAATATCCTTTCTAAATCAATCTGAAAATATCAGAATTTTAGAAAGAATGTTTTTTTATTTGACAAATTCTAAAACTGTAATATAATTGTAACATAAAACAGCTTGACAACTATTCCCACGTTCTAATTTCCAAGGAGGATAACCATGAAAAAGAGAAACGCAAACTATGGGCTGTACATATTGGCGGCGATGATTATGTTAATATCGGCGCGTTATGTATTTGTCCGTGCAAATAACCACATTGAAGCAATGCAAGCAAGGGCAGAAGCGGCATTGACCGAATCCAGACATCAATTATTTCTTGTCACAAACGACATTTACTATGTTGATTCTAATTTTATTGCTACAGTTCAATTAAGCGATTTACAAGGACAGCCTATGTCCGCAAATTTGAATGTATCGCTAAGACAAAATGATGATGTTATCAACTCCGAATCCTTCTACACCAATGATTTGGGTCAAGCTATCATTGAATTTTCATTAAATGATGCCGAGGGCGGCATGTATAATCTGCTTATGGTAGTAGATTCAGACTTAGGCATTGAGCATTTTCAGCGGGATATCCGCATAACATCAGATGCAGGGCAGAACTTTATCATTAACTTTGACAAGGGGCTGTATAATCCTGGAGATGATGTACTGTTTAGAATACTTGCAATCACTGGTGCAACAGCAGAACCCCTTGCCAACCAACCATTTACCATTTCAATTTTTGATGGCAATGATAATCGTGTTTATGTTGAGCATGTGCAAGCCTCTGACTTTGGCATTATTAGCGGGCGATTTAGGCTGGCTGATGAAGTAAACAGCGGTTTTTATCGTTTAGTGGTAGAGCAATACGGTGTGCTTCAAGCTGAATCCATGTTTGAAGTCAGTCCTTTTGTACTGCCAAGATTTGAAGTGATTTTGGAAACAGACAAAAGTGAATACCACGTAGGCGAAACCATTTATTTAACTGGCCGCGTCATGTACTTTTTTGGTGAACCTGTAAACCAAGGTATAGCCAATATATATGTAAATAATAATCCTGTATTAACCAATGTTGCATTGGATGAAAATGGTGAGTTTACACTAAGTTACGTCACCTATGATTCAGGGCAATATAGCATTTGGGTTGAGGTGATAGATAATTCTAATTTTAGGATAGAATCGACGACAAGTGTGTGGGCAGCAGACGGCGTATTTGAAATAGATGTCATGCCAGAGCATGGATATCTTGTACAAGGAATGCCCAACACAGTGTACATTTTCACCCACACACCAAGTGGAGAACCTGTACGTGCTTTTTTACAAATTAGTGGACGGGGCTTTAGCCGTCAGGTTGCCACAGATGACAATGGTATAGGCATGTTCATATTAGAAGATGTAGAACCACAAAATGATATTTTTGTTCGTGCTGTAGATATGGATGATAATATGGTTGAGCATGAGTTTACATTTGAAGGTATTGCCCGTAACGTGACTTTAAGTACAAATCGCCCCCGCTATGAAATGGGAGAAACTATTTATTTAACCCTCAACAGCCGTGGACGCGATGGTATGTTTGTGGTTTATGCCTATAGAAATGCCAATCTTCTTCAAATCATTAAAACGGAACAAGATAGTGTGACACTTAATCTAGGTGACGTTTTTGGGCTTATAGATATTTACGCAGTATGGATGCCCGCAGGAACTGAAATGCGGTTTGAAACCCTCCCAAATCTTGCGCCTGCACACAGAACAATATTTATCGACCCTGGGAATTACATGCAATTAACAGTACAAAGTGACGCAGCGGAATATAGACCGGGTGCGTTTGTACACTTAGATTTTGATGTAACCGACCGTGGTGGTAATCCCTTAGAAGCCGCACTTTTAGTAAGTATCGTGGATGAAGCCATGTTAAGCCTTGCCGCCAATGACCTGTCTATAGACAATATAAGACTTGCGCTGGATGATATACGCTTTGGTGATGACCTTGATGCTGCCACTTTGTATGCATCCCTTATTGCAGGTGCTTCCGAGCAAGCCATTACACGCTTGTTATTGCGCCAAGGCGATACTGCTCCACGGATTCAAACGACAAATCTAACCAATCATTCCCTAGATGGTTGGTTAGATGATTGGGGGCACAGCGGGACAGATTTTGAGTCATTTTTTCAATCAGTGCTTAATGCATGGAGTATTTTTGCGATTGTTGGTTTTTCAATTGCCTTCTTCTTCATATTGCTTCGGAAGAAAAATGAGCCGTCTCCACCTTTGATGTCTTCTGGAAACCTTCCAAATGCGCCAAGTTTGACGGAGACTTCATCTTCCAATACAATGGGAAGAAATGGTGCGGCATGGGTTGTCATTATCTCTCTTATTATTTTTGCATTGTCATTGATGTTTTTGACCTCATGCGGCGGCAACGATGATGGGGATTTTAGCCCTGCACCTTCATTTGACTTTGCTTCAGAATCAGCGGTTGCAGATTTTGCGCCAGCAGAGATTCCACAAAATGTTCCTGCACCAGTAGCACCGCCTTCAACTGCGGATGTTTTCACACCGGGTATACAAGAAGAGTCTGCTGCCGTCCCTGATGAAATAGAAACACAAACAGCAAGGGTACGCCGATTATTCTTAGAAACCATGCTTTTTGTGCCGGAACTCATTGTACGGGATGGTCATGCAGACTTATCATTTATGCTTGCCGACAATATCACCACTTGGAATATACAAGTCGTGGGTAATACCCAAGATGGGTTAATAGGGCATACCCAAGGCAGCATTCGCGCTTTTCAGCCTTTCTTCGTAGACTTTGAATTGCCGCGCAACAGTATTCGCTACGACCAAGTAAGTATTCCAGTTACTGTCTTTAACTATACCGAAGCAGAGCAAACAGTCATCTTAACCATTGCAGAAATGGACTGGTTTACTTTGCATGATAATGCTGTACAAACCCTCATTGTTCCGTCAAATCATTCACAAATGGTGTATGTACCCATCACTATTACGCAATTTGGTGACTTTGTTTTCCGTGCATATGCCGACACCTATGGCTTTGCAGATGCCGCAGAAAGACCTATTCGGGTAAACCCCGAGGGCTTTAGAATCCGCCAAGTTGTATCCAGCGGCAGTATAGAAAACAGTACACAGCAACACTTGTTATTCATGGACGAAGACATCCCCGATACAAGAAATGTATTCATTACATTTTATCCGTCTGTCATGGCACAGGTTATTGAAGGTATGGAAAATATATTCCGTATGCCCTTTGGCTGTTTCGAGCAAACCTCATCAATACTGTACCCCAATATTCTGGCATTGCAATATATGCAGGAAAATGGAATTGATAATCCTGAACTAACAGAAAGGGCTTTAAGATATATTAGTTCAGGTTATCAGCGGTTGCTTACTTTTGAAGTGACACGAGGCAGTGGTGGATTCTCACTCTTTGGCAACGCACCTGCCGAAACCTTGCTTACTGCCTATGGACTAATGCAACTACATGACTTGACCAATGTATACACCATAGACGAGCGTGTCCTAGACAGAATGGCAGACTTTTTATTTAGCCATCAAAATTCAAATGGAACATTTGAAATAACAGGGCGAAATATGAATAGGATTTCTGATAGTCAGTTGCTTGCATTTAATGCATATATAACATGGGCATTGTCCGAAGCCGTACCCAATGATTATCGCCTAATACGTTCCATTGATTATTTAATTTCAATGCTGGATATGGTGGATGATAATTATACTTTAGCACTCATTGCCAATGCGCTGGTAAACACAGGAAACCCAAATGGACGGGAAGCCATTGATAGGCTGGCAAGCAATGTCGTCATAACAGGTGATACTGCATATATAACCTCTACCACACGAGATTATTTTGGCGCGTTTGGAAGAATCCAATATCTACAAGCCACTGCGCTTACTTCACTTGCATTGTCAAACCACGGCACTCATGGGGATGTAAATAATTTGCTAATCAACTATATCATCAGTCAAAGAGATTCTTGGGGAACATGGCACAGCACGCAAGCAACAATACTTTCACTAAAGGCACTGACAAACCACGCCTCACAATCGCCCTTGGAAGATGGGCAAATTACAATAACCATTGGAGATGAACAGCGGATTATAGATATTCGCAATGACAATACGTTAGACCTTTATCAAGTATCTTTTACAGGTTTAGAGAGAGAAAATATCATGGATATTAACTTTCCAAACCTAGGGCGCATGACATTCAAAGTGGTTCAAGAGTTTTTTGCTCCATATGATTCAGTACAGCTTGACCGAGGTTTTGAAATATCTTCCCAAATGAATACGGCTCTTGAAGTGCATGAACTGGTTACCCAAGAAATCAGAATCATCAACACATCAGGTGATATCGTAAAAAATGGGTTAGTCGCTGTATCAATTCCCCAAGGGTTTAGGGTAGAGCGTAGCAGTTTAGCAATGCTTGTCCACAATGGTATCATTGAAAGGTATGAAATGCGATTTGATAATATCAATTTATACCTGCGTGATACAGAACCAGGGGAAATTATAGACCTAGTTATAGCATATCGCCCTGCTTTTCCTGTGAATGTCATTGGCGGTCATGCAAGAGTTTTTGACTATTACAATCCTATGATTGAAGGATATCTCATGCCCATGAGGATTGTTGTAGCGTAAGATATATAATTGAATAGTTTTTGTTTCTTGACATCATCTTGGAAGTAGCCTAATCTATTTCCAAGATGATTTTATATTAAGAGGGGAGGGGGATATTATTGAAAAGTTGTGTATGTAAGTCATATCACATCATTTTTCTTTTGAGTATGGCAGGAGTACTTGCACTACTCATCACATCTTGTTCTCATGCTTATTCAGAAACGGCACAGGATGTATTGTATGAAGTAAAATATATTCGTGATGGATTTGAAAATATTGAATACGCTTATTTTTTTAATAAAACCTATAGCGAATATGCCCCTTATATAGAAGAGATTTATGTTTATGTACCTGAACCAATCATGTTGTTACCCGATGAATTAACATTTGAAAATGTACTCACCCTAACAAATGAACGTCGCCAAGTTGTCCACGTGCCGAATATGAAGCGTATCCAGTCTTGGATAAATGCACGTGACCCCATAATTCTTGACGGAACAAATTTGTTTAATTCCACGCGGGCGAGTAGTTTATCAAAAGAAGAAGCCATCTATGATATGGAAATGCTTTTTAGACTATTAAGGCATATGTATGCTGCATATCATTACTTTGGGGGGGATGAAATTTTTTTGCCTATGCAAGAAGCCATGCTAGAAGAAATAGCCTTGCAAGAAAGATGGTCTTATAACCAATTGGCTCAATTAGTACAAAACAATCTTGGGGAAGTTATTATTGACAATCATTTTATTATCAATGGATATAGCGGTAGCACTTTCAATAACCCTCATCACACCTTCATTTGGAATACACCATTTGACAGAAGTGAAAGAGGGTTTCGTGAAAGAGAAACAGGTCTGTATGTTGCATATGTAGAAGGATATGATGTAAACACACTTTTTCGCTTGACGGTGAATGAAGCAGGGGAGTTTTACTATGCGCCTGTTATTTTTAGGCGTACAGCAGAAGGCATATACTATACCCTTCATATCACCTTTGAAAATGGTGAACATAGAGCTATAAATCTAGTAAGAACCATTCATAATCGTGCCCATGCCAACGGCGCAAGCAGTTCACTGCGCTTTGTAAATAACATACCTATCGTATCCATCAGAAGAATGGGCGATTCATTTAACCCATATACCCATCGTCACCAAGAAGCATTACAAGTATTGGCTTATGCCGAAGCCCTACGAAATGAGCCTGTGTTTATACTGGATATTCGCTCAAATGAGGGTGGTGCTTCATCTTTTTCATACCAATGGCTATATAAATTGATGGGAGAGGTTGTTCCGCCTAACTTTAATTGGTTGGGATTTTTTGATGCGTATATTCATGTTCCAGAAGGCATACGCCGTCCAGAACGCTGGTATGTTGGTTTTGGAAGTAGGGCTGGATTTGATTTTGAATATCCTCCTGAACTTTTTGGGCATTATCTGCACATGACACCTATTGCAAATAATATTTTCTTCACCCCAGAAGAAGCGCAAGACCGAGTGATTGCAAATGACCAGTTTATTATCATTTTAATAGACAGATTTACCTTATCATCAGGTGAAACATTTGCAGACCAGTTTACTAATATAGAAAATACTTTAATCATTGGGCAAAATACCATGGGCATGTTGCTTACAAGCTCTGGTTTACCCTTATATCTTCCCCATTCTGGTATGCCTGTAAGTATGGGCAGGCATATGCTCGTCCACCCAGACGATGGATGGGAAGAGGGGATAGGCATATCACCAGATGTGTGGGTTGTAGGCGATGCTTTAACCGCGGCACTGGCTATGCTTTATCCATAAAATACGCCAATATAAACAAGCAAAATGGCAAAGAAAATGCCGATAGAAACGCAAATTTTTTGAAAGCTGAGGTTCAGTCCGTTTAATTTAGACAAGAATGTTCTCTTAGCTAATACATATTTGTAAAGCAGAACTGCAATAATCACACTGACGAAGAATATTCCGATTTTCTCCATGTATCCCCCAAATGTTAGTGTAACGGGAACATCAAATAAAAAGTAAATCGCTTGAACGCCGCCAATACCAAGGACAATACACATTGCGCCAAGTGCAAAAACCACCCCGCGCCTATTCGTATCTGATACAAGTGTTTCTTCTTCCCGTACCTTAGTCAATGGCTTGCCAAAGAAAATTGTAGCATACTTTACAAAAACTAAAATGGTTCCAAGATTGATTAAAATAATAATCCATTCCAAAGGCCCATCAGCCCCATATACAAGAAAGTATTTAGATATACTTCCGTTAAAGAGCGGTGCGCCAACGATACCCAAAATAGCAATAATATTAGCAACGGCAATCAGAGGTGTCTGCTTAAAAGCCCCTCGTATTTTCTGAATGTTCTTTGTTTGGTAAAGATAAGAAATTTGACTGGCACAAAGGAATAAGGCGACCTTAAATAACGAGTGATTTACAATATGAAATAATGAACCTACTCGGGAATATTCATAATCTAAATTAAGCCCGACAATAATCAGCCCCACCTGTGCAATGGTGCTGTATGCCAATAGTAAACGGATTTCTGTCTGTGAAAGTGCCAGAATAACACCAGCTACCGCAGTAACCACGCCAATGACAAGGAAAAAATCCATACCAATGTCACCAAAAACATCTTGAAAGCGCATAAATAGATAAACGCCGGCTTTAATATGCAAGCCTGACATAATTGCGGCAATAGTAAATCGAGAACCTGTTAGGGAGTTAACCTTTGGTAGCCATGTAATCATTGGTAAAAGTGAACATTTTGATGCAATACTCGTCATAATCAGTGCATATGGCAATGCAAGTTGATTGCTGTCCATGGTGGCGATGACTACACTAGCCCCTTCCATATCCATTACACCTGTAAGCATATAAAGGTAGCCCAGGCCAAAAAGATACATCTGCATTACGACAATATTGACCATCAGAAACATCATACCTGCAAACATATTTCTTCGGGTGCGGTCGTACATAAGCAAGATAGTTACAACAACTGTACTAACTTCTACGAGAACAAAAATATTAAAGAAATCTCTAGTAAGGAAAAGCCCAATCAACACGCCTTCAAGGAGAAAGATGAGAAATAAATATAATCGTTTTGTGCGGTCATATGGGGTTTGATATGTGTAAATTCCCACCATCAAGAAAATGAAGACGGTTAAAAATACAAAAACCGCAGCCAATAAGTCTGCCCGCAAAATAATGCCCAACAAGCCGTCATAGTCACCAACACTTACAAGTACATCTGTCTCTCGCGCCGACATAAGCAACCATCCCGCTGGAATCATAAACGCCGCTTGAACTGTAATTGCAATAATACGTACAATTTTTAGCGAGAAAAATACATACAAGAACACGGCAATAAGCACCGGTGTAATTACAAAAAAGGGAAGTAGTTGCGATATCATCATTTACATCTCCGGTTTTTCGTCTTCAAAAGCCTGTGCTTGCATAGGCTCCCACTCGACGGTCTTATATTTTCTAAATAATGCGTTTAACACAGTAATATTGATGGCAGTCACCGCAACGCCAATGATGATTGCTGTAAGCATTAAAGCTTGGGGAAGCGGGTCTGCAATCATACTTGGGTCGTCAATATAAGTGCCATATTCAAAAATTGGCGGCAAATTACTAATACGCGCGCCAAGACCTAACCAAAACAAAATAACAGCAGTTTGCATTAAAATAATACAAACAATAGATTTAACGATATTTCGGCTTGTAATAATACCAAAAAAACTAATGAAAAATAAAATTATCGGAAAAATCTCTAAAACATGAATGCCGCCGATATACCCAATCATCTGATATCTTCCCCTTCGTCTGTAAACTCTACAACGTCTATTTCGCCTTCATCCGGCAAGCGTTCAATGGCAATATATCTATAGAACAACACGAAAAATCCAAAAGCGACTTTAAGACCAACAAGGGCATTCATCGCTATCAAATAAATATTTTGGAAAAGTTCTCTTGCATCCCATGCAATATAGATAACCCCTGTAAATATAGCCAAAATCGGCAGGATAATAATATTGATAAATACCAATTCTTCAAGCTTCATGGCCTTTTCAATAGGCAGGTCATAAACACCAAGCACTAGGAAACGGCATATGACAAAGCCCGCAAATGCCAACCCGCCAAGGAAACCGCCACCTGCTGAAATATGTCCGTTTAGCACAAGGTACATGCCAAAAAGCAGTATCACAGGACAAATGATACGCATAGCAAACTTGGTCATGCGTGATTGTTCGACTTCACTATGTCGTCCGTCTGAAACTTTGTTTTGGTCAAACCATGACAAGTGAACAACAGCAACAACAGCAATAACAAGTAATAATGCTTCAAAAAGCGTATCGTAAACACGATAGCCTAAATAAATTGCAGTAACCGCATTAAATCCACCAACATCACTCATAAACATAAGTAAATATTGGTCACGCAATTCGTTGACAATATATTCTGGTTGAACTGGCGCAAAAAATACAAATAATACACAAAGCCCTATGGTAAATAGCAAGGCAGGTATCACTTTAAAATGGTTTTTTGGTTTAGCATCCGTTTCCATTTCAGCCTTTAATCCACCGCCACGGCTATAATACTTCTCTATACACACAATAAAAAATATTGTGGTAAAGGCAGAAATACCTGCTTCTGCCATGGCAACATCAGGTGCGCCAAGGAAAAGATATATAACGGAAGTAATAAGGGAAAAAACGCCAAAAAAAATCATTACACGATATGTTTTCTTAGCCAAGACAATCCAAATGGCAGTGATTATCCAAAAAATCAACAAAATTTCAGTTGTCACTTTTCTTCACCATCCTCAAGCATAACGGCATCAGCGTCTGAACATATAGACTCATATCCGCTGCGGTAAGCCGCTTGGGCGATAATATGCGCAACCAGTGGGTTGAGAATCATAATGATGACGATAATGAGCAAAATTTTCCCACTAAAGAAAGTAAACCCATGGCGAATCATAAGTCCAATTCCTACAGTTAAAAGTCCAACAGTATCAACTTTACAAGCCACAAGCAATCTATAATAAAAATCTTTCTTAGGCTGAAAAATGCCAACAATGCCAATAAGCATGAAGGCAATTCCAATGCCAATGATTATAAAACTAAGAATTTCCATTTTCCTTGCCTCCTTTGTCTTTTTTACGATTACGTTCGCTAAGGAATAATGCAATAAAAATTGTTCCGATAAAGCCAGACAATGCGTAAATAATAGCAAAGTCCAACAAGAACGTCATTTCATTTACAGATGAAAAAATAATGATAATAACAATGATTTTGGACGCAATTAAATTCATACCCAAGAGTCTGTCCCATACACTAGGGCCTAACATGACGCGTATTCCATAGGGCACAAGAAGCCCAAGCATTATTGCAAGTACTACATACATTGGACTCAGTCCTCCGCCTTTTCAAGATTCGCTTGCTTATTTGTTTCAGATTTGACAAGTTGCTTCTCAATCGCTCTAAGTCCATCAACGGAAGCAGGGTATCCATTTAAGTCTCGCCTGCCTATACATAGCAACACAATTGTTTTTTTGGTGCGCTCGAGAAAAACCGAACCAGGCGTAAGCGTAATCGAATCTGCTAAAACTACTTTAAGAAAATCACTTTTGAGATGTAGATTGGTTTCCATAACACCCCATTTTGAATCAGAAAAAATAAGTTTAAGCAAAAAGAACGCATCCACATAAATTCGGCCTAACAGCCAAAATGGATACGTTAAAAGCTTGCGAAAACTTACATTTTCAATGATTTCAAAATTAAAAAACTTCGTCATAAAATGCATACTGACCATACTCATAAACATTCCAACAGCAACAATTTGCCAAGAGATGCCTTCCATAAGTATGCACCAAACAGCGGTCAGTATTAACACAACAAAAATGGTGTGTCTTCCCATTTTGCCCCAACTCCAGAAAATATTATAGGTACAGTTCTTAGATTCTGTACATCCATAGAATTGTAGCACTATCGCTTATTTTGTCAAGCGTTTGCATAAGAAAACAAGAAATATATATTGTTTTCTTATTGTAAAAGACAAATAAATAATGTAACATATTTGTAAGTAAATAATTTCAATAAACTATTGCACTCATTTCAGAAATCGAATATAATACCCTAATATACAAAAATAATATAGGAAAGTGTGGGGGACATGAAGGATATTTCTAAACGTAAAATCAAAGTGCGAATCATGATTGCAATTTTAACGTTGAGTATAGTATCAATGATTGGTTTGGCTACAGCACTGGTGATGGAACTGCGGACAGATGCACAAGGGCAAGCATTTTATTCAGAATTTCAAATTGAATTTATGCCCCGCCCTGCGAATTTATACTTGCCATCCCGTGATACAAATGCTGTAGAGTTAACCGCCCAAAGTATGGATGAAGAAGAGGGCTTTGCTCCATTTCTTAATTTTGATGAAATGCGTTTAAGCTTTCCTAATATAGTAGGATGGATTCAATCAGAAGGCACTGCCATAAACTACCCTATTGTGCAAGGCACAGACAATGACTTTTATCTTAATCATTTACCAGACGGAACAAGGCATAGGCTAGGTTCAATATATCTTGATTATCGCAATGCATCAGATTTTTCAGACACTACAATATTTATCTACGGACACAATACACCAACAGGGGATATGTTTGCCGCATTGCACCATTATGCACGGCAAGGTCATTTTGAAGCACATCCAACCATGTTTATATTCACACCTGAACGTAATTTAATTATTGAACTATTTGCAGGATATGTACTGGATTCAGCTTTTGAAGTGCCGCCTATGGGTTTTCTAGACTCTGATGATTTTTATGAGTATATTCATAACATTGAAAGCCGTTCTATTTTTACTGGAAGTATAAGCCCAAATTTTGGTGACCAACTCGTATTTCTTTGCACCTGTACAAATGGAGGTCCAGCAAGTGAGCGTCTCATTATTGTAGGGCGACTTATTGAAATTTAATATTGAAATTTAATATTTAATAACTAAAATAATAATTTCTAGGGGGAATTAAAATGAAAAGAAAAATTGGTTTTGCATTGGCAATTTTGGCCGTGTATGGTATGATGTTCTACGGAGCAATAGAAGTTTATGCTTCTGGTTTTGAAATACCAATACCTGTTGCATCAGGTGTTAGTGTGAGCAGTACCGCTACAGCTGAAATTGACTATTCAAATGCTCGTGACGGTTATGTTATGGCAAGATTTACGGGCACTGCGTCAGCACAAGCCAGAGTTATGATTACTACCCCAAGAGGGGTTCAGTATCAATACCGTCTTAACACAAATGGCACGTGGGAAGTTTTCCCATTGTCTGGCGGCAATGGTGAGTATACAATTGGTGTATTCGAGCCAGTTGAAGGCAATCGCTTTGCAGTAGCAAATCGCATAACAATCAATGTCATTTTAGCCAATGAGTTTGCACCATTTTTGCGTCCTAATCAGTTTGTAAACTTTAATAGGAATAGCTCGGTTGTAACACTTGCAAATAGACTTGCACAAGGTTCAAGTTCTACACTTGAAACAGTGGGAATCGTTTATCAATATGTTATTGATAATATTGAATATGATTTTCAATTAGCCGCTACTGTGCAGTCTGGTTATGTTCCGGATTTAGAAGAAGTGCTTAGAAGAAGACGCGGAATTTGCTTTGATTTTGCATCGCTAATGACTGCAATGTTAAGAAGTCAAGGCATACCTACACAGCTTGTTATTGGTTATGTTGGTGATGTGTTTCATGCATGGATAAGTGTACACACTCCTGAAACAGGTTGGATTAACAATATTATTTCTTTTGATGGCAGGACATGGCAAATTATGGACCCTACCTTTGCTGCCACTTCCAATCAAAGCGAGGAGTTTTTAAATTTAATTGGTGACGGTCAAAGTCATCAACCAACAAATTTGCACTGAAAAACTAATTTGTGCATAAAAGTGCCGAAGTTTCTTTTCGGTACTTTTATGCCGTAAAACGGAGGATATACATGGGACGTAAAAGATTGACAAATACATACATGTCAACACTTTGTCTAGAAATATCAATGTTACTTCATTCAGGCATTACAATTAAAAATGGTGTCTTGATGATGCTTGATGATGAGCCTGATAAAGACGCAAAAAAAGTTTTGCAAAATCTACTTGATAATCTTGAAGGTGATGTGCCTCTTTCTGTTGCTATGAAAAACGGGGCGTATTTCCCTAATTACATGGTAAGTATGATTGAAGTCGGTGAAAAAACAGGACGCATAACCGAAACCTTAACAGCCCTGGCGGCACATTATGATAGGCAAGATAGGTTGTTAAAGTCTATTAAGAGTGCAGCACTTTATCCGTCAGTTTTGCTCGGTATGATGTTGGTTGTGGTCATGATATTGATTACACAAGTATTGCCGATTTTTAATGATGTATTTGGGCGCATGGGTGCCCAGATGTCTCCAATTGCTACACAACTATTGCAGTTTGGTGCTTGGTTTAGAGGTGCATCTGTTGTCATTGCCATCATTGTGGGCATTATATTCCTATGTGCATTTTTAATGTGGGCAATACCTGCCTCACGTGAAGGTATTGTGAAGTTGCTTAAAAGCAAATTTGGCGGCAGTGGTTTGTTTGGACGTATCGCAACCTTTCAATTTGTGTCGTCTATGACACTGGCTATGTCTAGCGGACTGGGTGTTGAAGAGTCTATAAGCTTGGCAGCTTCTTTTAATCGTGATTCAAAAAGTTTGAGCCAAAAATATGAAAAATGTATGGCTATTATTGGAGAAAGTAATAATTTATCAACAGCATTAAAAGACTCTGGTATATTGTCTGCACGAGACAGTAGAATGCTATCCATTGGTGAACAAAGCGGTATGGGTGATTCGGCAATGGAAGAAATTGCACGCCGAAGTGACCGTGCAGTTCAAGATGAAATCGCTGGCATTGTCGGACGCATTGAGCCTACCCTTGTCATCATAACCTCCCTTATTGTGGGTACAATTTTGCTTTCAGTCATGTTGCCTTTGATTGGAATTATGACTTCTATAGGGTGATAAAATATGAATATGAGCGGACGTGTTTTTAAGAAAAATTTTTTTGTTTCTTTAATTTCAGGCATGGGGTCAATCATCTTTACAGTGGCTATTGTGATTATAATTTTCTTTAGCTTGCGTCAAACAGAGTATTCCAGTAGAGCAGAGGGTGTCAGGATACTTGAAGAATCTATTATGCGTGTGGCAATACACAGCTTTGCCGTTGAAGGGCATTTTCCTGAAAGTATTGCATATATAGAAGAAAATTATAATATTTTTATTGATAGAACGCGGTTTGTTGTACATTATGATGTATTTGCAGCTAATCTCTTACCCGATATTAGGGTATTTGAATTGCACAGATAGGTTGTTGTTATGAAAAAAGTTCTTAGCACTTACAATAAAATTGATACGGTTTTTGTTTTAATGATTTTTTGCGTTTTTGCGGTGTCTGTATTTCTAGTACTGATGCTTAGCGGAAGCGTGTACAGAAATATGACAGATATCTCAACCCATGGGCAAAATGAACGTATTATGTTGTCTTATATCCGAACAATGGTTAGAAACAATGATACAGCGGAAAGTATTTCTGTGCGGCATTTCAATGAAATATCCGCGCTTGCTATTGAAGAAAATATTGGCGGGCGAATTTTTGTGACATATATATATCTTTATGATGGGTGGGCGCGAGAGTTGTTTCATGAATCTATACACGACTTTGGGCCAAGTGCAGGTATACCCTTGATAAGGACAGACTTATTGTACTTTGAAGAAGTTGAATCAAATCTCATTCGTGTGTCAACAAATTATGGCAGTATGCTTATTTCCCCTAGAAGTGTCTCTAGTATAGAAAGCGGGGGATTCTGATGAAAGAGCGTTCAAAGTCAACACTTTTTTTGATGGAGCAAGTGGTTGTCATTGCCGTGTTTGCTTTTTTTGCAGCGGTTTGTGTTAAGATTCTTGTGTTTTCATATTTGACGACCGTTGATGCTGTGGATACGCGGATGGCACTTTTGGCGGCTGAAAGTGTTGCCGAAAGTTATAAGGCGTTTTCTGGTGATTTAGAAATGGTTGAGGAAACTTTATGTGGTGGCAATAGGCGACGGTATCACGATGAGAATAGCGTTGTTTTTTTCTATGATGATAATTGGATACCAACCAGTGAATACTATGCTTACTTTGAGCTTCTATTAAGAAAGGAAAATCCTGAGGATATTGTGGTATTTGCGGATATAGCTGTGCGTAGAATATCTGATAGTAATGAGTTAATCAATTTAAGGGTTGCAGCAAGGAGGCGTTTACAATGAGCCGTGGCGGAATTGGTAGTGCTTCGATTGTGCTTGTCTTTGCTGTTTTAGGTTTAACGATTTTCGCCACCATTTCTTATATTTCGGCTTTAACAGACCAAGTGCTTATTGACTCAGAAGTTGAGTCTGTTGTTGCTTTTTATACAGCAGATGCGCAAGCGGAACTTATTGTGGCTGAAATTCTTAGTGCAGAGATTACTCCTGAATATGTGAATGGAATTGAAATAACCTCTTATTGGGATTGGGACTTGATTGCAGAGTTAGTATCCTTTGCTTATCCTGTAACTGAAACGCGATTGCTTTATGTCGTGATAGCTATTGGACTTGATTCCTATGAAATTATTACATGGCGTATGTACAATACATGGGAGTGGGAGGCTGACACCAGGCTCAATGTGTGGCAAGGCGGAGAAGATGATGACTTTAGGAGCAGTTGGTAGAATTTTTGAGTAGGAGATTGGCTGATGAGTAATGGGATACGAGATTGGTTAAAACTTGCGGTAGATAAAAATACTTCTGACATATTTATTGGTGCAGGGCGGCAAGTATCATTTAAAATCAATGGTGTTATTGTTGGAAATGGTGAGCCTTTGACTGTGGCTGAATCTAAAGCTATGGTTATGGAGTTATATGAAATTGCAAATAGACCAATTGAAAAATTTAGTGACAATGGTGACGATGATTTTCCAATAACCGTTGCTAATATGGCGCGTTTTAGAGTGTCAGCATATTATCAGCGGGGTTCTTATGCAGCTGTTATACGTGTAGTTTCCTTTGATTTGCCCAAGTATAAAGAACTGGGTATACCTGATGAAGTCATGAAAATATCAAATGAAAAAAATGGTCTGGTGCTGGTCACTGGCCCAGCTGGAAGCGGAAAAACCACCACACTTGCATGTATCATTGATGCGATTAACAACGCAAGAAATAGTCACATTATTACACTGGAAGACCCAATTGAATACTTGCATAGAGACCGTAAAAGTCTTATTAGCCAGCGTGAAATATCAACGGATACAAAATCTTATTTAACTGCTCTTAAAGCTTGTTTACGTCAAGCCCCTGACATTGTACTTCTTGGAGAAATGCGCGACCACGAAACGATAAAAACAGCAATGACTGCTGCTGAAACAGGACATTTAATTATTTCAACTTTGCACACAGTTGGTGCGGTGAATACAATAGACCGTATTGTTGATGTTTTTCCGTCAGGACAACAACAGCAAGTGCGTGTACAACTTTCCATGTTGCTTAGAACAGTTGTGTCTCAACAACTCTTGATTAAGAAGTCTGGCGGTATTGCCCCTGCTTTTGAAATTATGCATGTAAACAGTGCTATCCGAAACTTGATACGAGAATCTAAGACCCATCAGATAGATAATATTATTCAAACATCTGGAAGCGCGGGCATGGTGAGTATGGATTCATACATTGCCAACCTTGCGCAAAGCGGAGAAATTTCGGTAGATACAGCTATTGCACAAGCCGCAAATCCTGAACAAATGAGTAGAAATCTTGCGCGCTTAAAAGCGTAAACCTTACAATAATAAAAAAACTGTTCGTTGAACATTCAACGGACAGTTTTTTTTGTGAATCGGTTTATGAATGGTTCGCCCAACATCAATGTAAGGTATCATTTTAAAATGCGGGCATCGCCTATTTTACGGGTTACGCCGCTTCTGTCTAAAAATTCTAGGATGGATAGGGCGAATTTTCTTGAAGTGCCTGTTGCGTCACGAAATTGTGCGAGGGTGACACCATCGCCTCCGCACGCTGCTTGGGTACGGAAAATGGCTTTTGCTTGCGCTATGGTTTCAGATGCAAAAATTATTGTTGGCTCGGTATAGGTGACTACACCTTCGGTGAGCATAGCGGCTAAAATGGATTCGGCAGTTTTTTTTGCGGCTTTTTGATATTGAGCTAGTAATTCCTCAGGGGATGGGGGGGTGAATCCGTCTTTTTCTAGGCGGGATAGTAGTTCATTGCGGATGATAGACTGCTCTTTTGTATAGGTTATGGTGAAGTCAATAAGGGATATGCGTCCGTCTGATATGCGGAGTTTGTCATTGTAAATTTGCAAGAGTTTATCGAAGAATGCAGGTTTTTGCTCTGGAAGCATGTGACTGCGCAATTCTTCTTTTTTTATACCCGGTTGGAGAGGGTTTTCTTTGTGATAGGCTTTAATAAAGACTATCATTTTACTTTTTAATATTTCCCGATAATTTGCTTCTATTGCTGTTTGTGGGGTGATTATAGTGATACGATTGTCGGCGGTTAAGGTTTCTAGTTCCGTTTGCCAAGTATCTTTGTCTAAGCCGAAGCGTTTTTGGATTTCTTCCAGTTGGGCTACGCCTGCACTGGCAATGGCTTGTTGAATATTCTCAGTTAATCCCCCTTGCTCTAGGTTTTCTAATGTTTGGATTGTTTCAGAAGTTTTCACTTTACGATGCTTTTTAGGGTGTTCATTGAGAATAATTCCGCCGCCTATAGTTTCTGTAGGGGAATAGAAGCGTAACACAAAGGAGTCACCGCGCTTTACGGCAACATCTTCTGTGAAGCGTAACTGGGCATATCCACTAGCACCAGGGGGGAGTTTTTCTGTGTCCATAAGTACTACCTTGCACAGGACATTGCATGTGCCATAGTAAAAATGTACCCGTGAACTTGTTTTTATTTCTCGGGGACTATCTTTTAAGGTGGTTAGTTTCACGTCAAGCATTCTGGTGGGTTGTATTGCCGCAGGTGGGGACAGGACATGACCCCGTTGGATTTCTTCCCGAGTGATACCTGAAAGATTGACAGCCGTGCGTTGTCCTGCATATGCAGTGTCTACTTGCCCGCCATGGACTTGTAAAGTGCGCACACGGGTTTGTTTGCCACTGGGGTAGACTTCTACCAAATCCCCTTGATTTAGCGCACCTTCAATCAATGTGCCTGTCACGACTGTGCCAAATCCTTCTGCGGAAAATACACGGTCTACAGGAATGCGAAAGGGGGTGGCAATATTTTTTGATGTTGCAGTATCTACTTTTTCTGCAATGATTTTTTTTAATGTATCAATGCCTAGCCCTGTGTGGGAGGATACGTTGATGAGGGATGCATTGGCTAGAAATGTATCTGCAACAGTTGCTTTAACATCTTCTTGAATGAGGGTGAGCCAGTCTTCATCTACCAAGTCACACTTTGTCAAAACAATAATGCCGTCTTTGGCATTTAAGAGTTGCAAAATGCCCAGGTGTTCGCGGGTTTGGGGCATTACGCCATCATCTGCGGCAATAACCAGAAGGACTAAGTCTATTCCGCCTGCGCCTGCCAGCATGTTTTTGACAAACTTTTCATGCCCAGGTACGTCCACTATAGAAGCCCGTTCTCCTGTTGGAAGCTCCATATGGGCAAAGCCCAGGTCTATGGTAATGCCGCGTTTTTTTTCTTCCTTTAGGCGGTCTGTTTCTATGCCTGTGAGTGCGCGGATAAGTGCAGTTTTGCCATGGTCTACATGTCCTGCGGTTCCTATGAGTATATGTTTCATGCTTTTATCCCCTTTAAACGTTCGGCAATGGTTGAAAAGTCTGCTTCATTGATTGTGCGCACATCTAAGAGGAATTTGCCTTCTGCAATACGCCCAATGATTGGCAGTGGATTAACACGAAAATGATGTTCCAGTGCTTGGGGCGAAACCCCTTCTAATGTAATGGATATGGCATAGCTTGCTAAATTTTCTTCAGGCATTGCGCCGCCCCCTGCTTGGCTTTGAGACACGAGCATGGACGCTGGACTGCCTATGACCTCCACTAGCTTACAGGCTTTTTCCAGCAGTTTTTCTGGGGAGATGGTGAGCATTCTCAATGTGGGAATTTTTTGTACGGCAATGATTGGGTCTTGATAAAGTTTAAGGGTGGCTTCCAGTGCCGCAAGGCATAACTTGTCTATGCGGAATGCGCGGGTTAGGGGATGGGATTTGATTTTTCCAATAAGGTCTGCCCTGCCTACGATTATTCCCCCTTGGGGGCCGCCAAGGAGTTTGTCGCCACTGAATGTAACCACATCCACCCCTGCTTTTATGCTGGCGGCAACTGTAGGTTGTCCGCAAATAGGTAGTATACATCCACTGCCTAGGTCTTCGATTAAGGGAATATCATGGACGCGGGCAATGTCTGCAAGCGCTTCAAGAGAGGGCTTTGCCACAAATCCGATAACGGTAAAGTTACTTGTATGCACACGGAGTAATGCCCTTGTTTTTTTAGGGGTGATTGCCCTTGTATAATCTTTAACATGGGTTTTATTGGTTGTACCCACTTCCACAAGCTTACAGCCAGATTGCGCCATCACATCAGGAATGCGGAATGAACCGCCAATTTCCACAAGTTCGCCACGGGAAACAATGACATGATTTTTAGCCTGTGGCTCTGTCACTGCGGCAAGTGCAAGGATAACAGCTGCCGCATTGTTGTTGACCACCATAGCGGCTTCTGCCCCTGTGAGTTGGGTGAGTAAATTTTCTACATGAACATAACGGCTGCTTCGTTTGCCGTTTTCTATATCGTATTCTAAATTGGAATAATCATGGCTGGCTTCATGGATTGCATCTAGGGCTTCTTGTGCCAAGGGAGCGCGCCCTAAGTTTGTATGCAAAATAACACCCGTGCCGTTAATCACTCGCTTTAAATTGGGCGATTGAAGGGTTTTATATGCTTGTGAAGCGGACTGTGCAAGGTTTGAAATGGGGGGGATTTCTGTTATATTCCCCTTTTGAATGTCCTCACGAAGCTTGTCTAATGTATTGCGCACAGCATCTGTTAACACTCGGGATGGGGGATAATCCGCAAGCATTGCCAGAACTTCATCAACTTTTGGAATCTGCCTAAGCAAGGTATGCATTGTCAACACCGTCTTTTTATAAGGATTTGTCACATGGCTTGTACAAATGTAATACACTGGGGCAGATTTTGCAACCGTTTCACAATCTGGTTTGTAAGTATTATTGACAAAATCAAATTGAATGCTTAAACTATGTATAGTCAATCAATTTAATTTCCGTGAGGGGGATTATCGTGTGAAAAGATTTTTAATCAAAACCATTATAATCTCTATGGTGGCTTTATTATTTACCCCATCACCTGGGAGTCACTTGATTGCTCCACAGGCATTTGACTTAGAATCCTATTCGGAAGGTGAATTATTTGTAGTAGCCCATGACCTTATCACAAATACGACAACGGCTTACTGCATGATAACCAATAAACCATTAGAAGATTTTGAAATGTATAATTTTTCTACCTTCCACGAGCATGGATGGTCGCCTATGAACGAAGCGTTACACCCACGTCTTGCATGGCTTTTTGCAATGGAGGATTTAATGACATACTTGGGTGTAATGGATATAGATGAATTGTTACACGCACTATACTCAAGAGACTACCCCCTTCCAGAAAGATTTAATGAACTTGTAGATATGTTGGTTGGTCCTCCTATACCCTAAACAAGCCCCATTCAAACTGAATGAGGCTTGTTTTCTGTTATCATCATATGACCTTTTACATGTTTTCTACCCATGAGATGTCTTGCTTTGCGATTTTCCACACTATCAAAGATGATTGAAAAATCGTAATCAGGTGGATATAGCTCCTCTGCGGATACCCGCAGTTTAATGCGTTTATGATTGATTAAGCGTTTTTCACCTTTAATTTGCACGCCTATTTCACCTATTTCATTGGCGCGTTCGTAAACAATGCCGATATCTTTTTTGGGATACACAGTGACACTGTCGCCAATATTAAACCGTTGGCTTCTAGGCAACACTGGGTCTATTTTTTGCTCATCCTCCACGTCCAAAGGGGTGACTGTAAGGATTGTATTTTCTTTAAAGGCTGGCTTTTCTATAGTAGATATCCCTGAATAAGTGATTTCACGGGCGCGTTGTAAAATCTGTTGAGGTAGTCCTAACCGCTCTGCAATGTGTAAGGCGCAACTTTCACCAGCCTCCCCAATTTCCAAACGATAAAGAGGCATGAGGGTTTCCTTGTCAAACGCCATGCGGGCATTGATAACCCCTTGAGTATTGGTAGCAAAATCTTTGATTTCTGGATAGTGCGTGGTGACGGTGAATAAGCAATTTGTTGTTAGCAAAGCCTCCAAAATAGCAGTCGCAATGCCCATACCCTCGGCAGGGTCAGTACCAGAGCCTAACTCGTCAAACAAAATTAAAGAATTTTCCGTGGTTTTTTCCAACACGCTGATGATATTGGTCATGTGTGATGAGAAAGTGGAAAGATTTTGGGATATACTTTGCCCATCCCCAATATCACACCAAACTGCGTCAAAAATACATACACTACTGCGTTCATCTGCTGGAACATGCAACCCACTTTGCGCCATCAGTGAAAGCAGTCCAACAGTCTTTATGGCAACAGTCTTACCCCCTGTATTTGGGCCTGTCACAATGATTCCCCTTGTGCCGTTGCCAAGAGCAAAGTTTAAAGGCACAGGCGGGACTTCATCTTCACTTTTACGCAAAAGAGGGTGGCGTGCTTCTAGTAATCGAATTTCCCTATCTTCTGTTAAGCGAATTTGTGTGGCATTCATGGATATGCTCAGTTTCGCCTTGGCAAAAACAAAGTCCAGTGTCTCCATGGCTTCCATATTTCTTTTAATAAAGGTAAGGTCTTCATAAATCAAAGCGGTGAGGGTGTATAAAATTGTACGCACCTCATTGTCTTCTTCGATTTTTAGCCCAGCCAGTTCATCTTGTAGTTTTGATACGGCTGTAGGTTCGATAAAACACGTGCCGCCTGTGTTGGATACCTCTACCAAAATGCCTGATATTTTATTTTTGTAATCGCGCTTCACAGGCATGGTGTATCGCCCGTTGCGCACAGCCACAAAACCGTCTACACAATATTGCTTGTTTTTTTGCAACAGAGACTCGATTTTACTTTTAATTTGTTCACCTTTGCGCTCTATGCTTCGGCGCAAGTCGTGAAGCCTTGGGGTTGCCCTGTCGTCAATTTGCCCATTGTGCAAACAGCGGTTAATTTCCTCTGCCAGTGCAGACTGGTCTATCATTGCATTGCCATACAGTGAAATATCCGTTCCTGTCACTTCTGCACGTTTCAAATACGCCCGCATACGGTTGCAGGAGGAAAGAAATGTTGCCACATTTTCTATATTGTCTGTGGTAAGCAAAGCGTCTGCGTTGATTAAACCAATAATTTTTTCAAGGTCTGTCATGCTGGCAATGGGGGGACTGCCTACATGGTCTATAATATTTTTTGCCTCGGTGGTTTGGTTTAACAACCGCGTTGCGTCTGTGATGGTGCTGGCAGGGGTCATTGCCTGACAACGTGCCTTGGCGGCTGATGAAATGGCGCAGTCAGCAAGTTGGTTGAGTACAACATCAAATTCCAGGGTTTTAAAATGATTCATGATTTTAGCTCCTTTAGTTTTTTTTAACGCAAAAAGCCGTAGATAAGCACCTTAAAGAAGGCTACTCATCTACGGCTTAGTGTGTGGAATCACATAAAAAAAGATACGACCTATTCGTATCCTGCCAAGATTGCAGTATTCAAAAAAAGGTTACTAATGTTGGCGGTACACAAAGAAACATGTACAACACCATGGTATGCGGTTTTAGGCTTTTGCCACCGATACCCAATTAGCACTCACAAAACATACCTTCTTTCAAATGACTGAAATATAATTTTTAAAGCAAGTGAAGTATAACCACATCAAAGGAAAATGTCAATGGTAAATTTTCTACAATTTTTCGTTAAAAAACCTTTACATCTTAGAAAAAATGATATAAACTATGTACAAGCGGTAGCTATAAACAGGAGTGAGCCGTGGGGTCTCCGATGTAAACAGCATCAAAGGACTCACGTAGGGATGGGCGTAGAGCCATCACTCGGCATGAACAGGTTAGACCTGCCACCACGGCAATCTGATTATACCACACTTTTCCCCCAAACACCAAGTGTTCGGTATACAATCAGTAGTTTATTAAGTATGTATTTTATCGTGTGTGTGCAGTAGGATGATTTGTACATGAAGAGTGATGGTGCCATTTTTGCGTGCTTGCTTTTATTACCGTAAACTTAGAAAAGAGAGGTAATAAGCCATGAAAAGGCACAATAACAGAAGCATTGACCCATTAAGAAAGATGGTTTTACCCAGTGCCATAAGGCAAGACTTGAAGTTAGAACCCAAAGACCAAGTATCCCTTATGCCAGTAGAAACCCTCGTTGTTTTGTGGCGCATAGACGGTGAGCCGTCTTCCCATTGCTACACAAGTGAAATTGACGAACTGGGCAGAATAGAAGTTCCTTTTGAACTCATGTTCCAGTTATCTTGGAATGTGCTTGATGAAATTTCAATTCATTCCATAGACAATCTGGTAATATTAAAATCAGTGTAATCAGTATGCTAAAAGCCCCCACAATATGTATTGTGGGGGCTTTGTTATTTGTCAACACTAAAGTAAAACAAACCCCATTCTATTTTCTGGAATGGGGTTATGTACATGAAACATCTTATGCTTTTCGGGAGATGAGTCATCTGTGGATGCTTCCCACACCCAATAACAAAGCCTCCTTAATGATTTTATAATAAAATATTATGAAGGAGGCTTTTTTTTGTGCATGTACTTTAGTACTAAAGCAATATGCCATATATAAACACTGCAATAATAGCAATACAAGCCAAAATCATCATGAGATTAAGGGTAAAGTCAATATTGCTCCGCTTCTTTTTTGTAGGTTTTGAAGGGGGGGCAATGGTGGCTGGGTGGCGATATGGCGGCGATGATGGAGCAGATAGTTTTTTTTCTTTGACCATGTAGTTGTTAATGATTTTTTCTGCTTCGGCTACAAAGTCTACAGGCATTTTTTTTACTGGGGTATCTTGATTGACTATAAAAATGGCTTGCTCGTACCATTTTGTAGAATCGCCTTTAAGTAAAATAACACGTTCTGTTTTTCCTATGGTTGACATGGATAATCCTCCCAAAATTCTATATGGAAATTATCACCATATAAAGACAAGCCTATACATATATAGTATGAATAAAGCTTTTTTTTGTGCATAAAACCTCACTATGCGCGTTTTCCATGATTGTGGTATGATGTAAGAAATAATCCCCCATGTGGGTGAGAGGAATGTGGACAATGAGTCAAATGAACGAGAACCGCCATTTTATGCAATGCCCATCTTTTAAAGAAAGAATGGCAGAAAGCGACCAATCTAAAGGCATTACTCCACCGCCCTTTGGTAAGCCAGCTGTTGGTGAGTTGATTCAACTACCTGCTTTTGACAATGTAGTAACCATCCCATCTTATGTAGACCTTTTGGACATTCGCCGCAGCAGGCGTGCCTATAGTGACACACCAATGACTGGGGCGCAATTGGCTTTCATCTTATGGAGTACACAAGGTATTCAAAATTTCCGCGGCGATGTTTCAACATTTCGCACAGTACCCAGTGGCGGAGCCCGTCACCCATTTGAAACCTACATCACTGTAAAGCATGTAAGTGGTGTTGCACCAGGTTTATACCACTACCGTCCAACAGAGCATATTGGCGAAAAATATTGTACAATAGAACGTGTAGGCGATTTGCCTAGTGATGAAAAAATTAGCGAAATGTTAGCTGGACAAACATGGGCATCTAAAGCCCCTGTGGTGCTTTTCCACACATGCATACCCTACAAAGCCGAGTGGCGATATGTTAGCTTGGCGCACCGTGTCATGCTTATTGACCTTGGGCATCTTGGACAAAATGCCATGTTATCTGCGGCGGCACTGGGTCTTGGCAGTTGCTGTATGGCAGCCTATGACCAAAAAACTTGTGATGCAATCCTGGGCTTAAATGGCATAGACGAGTATACAGTTTACGCAATTTCTGTAGGCGCATCTAAAGAGTAAATACTAAAAAACACTTACCTCTCGTTATGCTAACGGGATGTAAGTGTTTTTTTTATTAAGGTAAATCATCCAGCAATTTTTTAATATTCATCACAGTTTCAGCATTGAGAAAATGCTCAATTTTTTCAACTTGAGCCAGTTCATTTTCAGATTGATTGATATAGCATAAAAAACGATGAAGGATATCATGCCTAAAAACCAAATATTGACCCAGTTCTAACCCATCATCTGTCAGCTTTATATAACCGTATTTTGCAGATGTCACCAAACCCTGCTCTTTAAGGTTGCTTACCATTTTTGTTGCAGAAGAAGGTTTGACATTCAAATTTTCTGCAAGTACGCCAATTCTAACCGCTTCACCAGTGGAATGAATCCTGTAAATCATTTCTAAATAATCTTCCATAGATGTTGTGATTAAATTACCTTCCAGTAATGCATACCCTTTTAAGGTATAAAATTTATTGTTATCTATCATGACTTTCCTTCACCCCTCAAATAAGTACTAGTGTAACATATTAAATTGTGTTATCATATAATTAGCTTGAGGAAAATATCTTTCCTAACGCTAACTTTATTGTGAAGGAGTTATATTTATGCTTTTGCCAATTTTATCTGGGCTTATTATATCAGTGGATGCATTTTTTATCGGGCTTTCTCTTGGTATGCAAAAGAAATGTAGATTTTTGTATCTTGTGATTATTAACGCCTTTCTTCTGGGACTTTGTGTACTAGGCTTTTTTATTGCAGGACAGATTTATGAAATGATACCCTTTGACCCTGACCTTATTGTAGGCTTTGCCTTTATAGCACTGGGGCTTTGGACTATCTCACATTTCTTTATTTCTGAGCATATCAAACGGCGCAAAGGTGCAGAGGTTGACACAGGTGTTTCACTTAAAACCTTTGTACTTGTGGGCTTAGTCATGAGCATTGAAGCTATGCTGGTTACAATGGGTATTACCTTTGTTTTCCTGCCAAATTCAACACTTGCCATTCCCATCACTGTCGCATTTGCACATTTTGGATACTCTGCATTGTCATTTCACTTGGCTAGAATCAAGCAAGTCAAACGCATACCTGCTGCACTTAGCCATGTGATTTCTGGTGTTGCACTTATCATTTATGGACTGATGGCACTTTTCGTAGAATTTGGTATATAGTGATGTAATAAAATTACACTATTGACATGTTGATTATGGATAGTGTATTATCTGAAAAAGAAAATATAACTTGTTAGGTGAGGCTCCTAAAAGAACACAGGCTACTGCCCTTAAATGTCGAGAGACGCCATAGGGTAGAACAGGCATCGTCGGATTAAGGCGTGCTTAATGTAGCTGATTTGGTTTTACTAAATCTACGTCTTTTAGTGCTAAAACTCATACGAGGGGTTTAGTTTTATAATGTCTATATGCAGTAAATAGCCACAGGATTATTCTGTAGTTATGCAGGTGTGTTTTGCATGTAGATAACATTGAAGCGTATAACGACCCCTTTTGGCGGTCGTTTTTTTATTGCCCTCATGAGTATTTGCCATGCCGCGAAAGGGGAGCTATGATGGATTCTGACAGTAGTAAGCGCAGTAACAATATTGGTCATAATCATATGATGACAAAATCACAAGATACGAGGTTAGTATATGAATTTATTGGAAGCAATCATACTAGGATTTATACAGGGAATATCAGAGTTTTTGCCTGTGTCCAGTTCAGGGCATCTGCTGGTATTTCATCATATCTTTGGGATAACGGCAGAGGATAATCTTACTTTTATTATCGTGCTGAACATGGGTAGTCTTATGCCCCTTTTATTTGTTTTCCGCAGGGATATTTGGGCTTTGATAAAAAAACCTTTTCAAAAAACTACAGCTTTATTGGTTATTGCTACAATTCCCCTAGTCATTGTAACCTTGCTTTTTGAATCGTTTATTGAATCTGTATTCTACATGGTACATTTTCTGCCTTTTGGGTTTGTTGTCACAGGGGTGGTTTTGTTGCTTTCTGATAGGCTCAAAAGAAATGAAAAAAGTATGGAGGATATTACATTTGTAAATGCTATCCTTATTGGCTGTGCCCAAGCCGTTGCTGTTTTTCCTGGTATCTCACGTTCGGGAAGCACCATCACCGCAACAATGGCAAGTGGTGTAAACCGTGAAAGTGCCGCAAAGTTTTCTTTCCTCATGTCTATTCCTGCGGCTGTTGGTGCGATGTTGTTTAGACTAAGCCGTATTATGGCAGACCCAGCCTTGCTTGAAGGGTTGAATTTCGTAAATTTGGGGGCAGGATTTATCACCGCTGCCATTACAGGGTATATCGCTATCAACTTTATGTTGGCTATCGTTAAAAAAGCGAAATTAAAATATTTCGCCCTGTACTATATTTTTGCGTTGGTGGTGCTGATTATCTTGTTTTTTTAACAGTGCAATTTTGAATAAAATATGGAGGTAGAAACCATGAATACTGATAATAAAATTGTAAATTTCAATAATGTAGTATTATCACATATCAAGTCTAAAGATATGACTTCGTTAAAGACGCTATTAAACAGTGCAAACGAAGTGGACATTTTGGATATGATTTGGGAATTATCTGCTGAAAATCAAGTGGTGGTTTTCCGCTTGCTATCAAAAGATAAAGCATTATTTGTTTTTGAACGGCTTGATACAAGTTATCAGCAAAGCCTTATTCGCTCTTTTACTGAGGATTCAGCAGTTGAAATGATTATGGCATTAGAGCCGGATGAGCGTGTGCGTTTATTTGATGAGATGCCCGCAACATTTGTAAAAAAGATGTTGTCTGCGTTATCACAAGAAGAACGTGAAATGACCAACTTGTTAATGGGATATGAAACCCAGACAGCAGGGCGGATTATGACACCAGAATATGTACGCATCAGCAGAAATATGACAGTTGCAGAAGCCCTTGACAAGGTGAAAGAAAACGCAAAGGAAAAAGAAACGATTTACACCATCTATATTACAGATGATTCAAGAAAATTAGAAGGTGTTATTTCTTTGCGTGACCTTTGGATAGCAGACCCATCTGCCAAAGTTGAAAATGTTATGCAGAAGATAACTGCACAAGTTTCAACAGATACAGACCAAGAAGAAGTCGCAAAACTTCTGCAAAGATTAGACTGGCTGGCTATTCCTGTTGTAGACAAGGAAAACCGCTTGGTGGGTATCGTTACCATAGATGATGCGATAGATATTTTAGAAGAAGAAGCCACAGAGGATATTTTGGATGCCGCTGGTTTTGCAGATATTGCAGGTAAAGAAACAGACCGCAGTGAGGTTTTAACCAAAGGACGCATATGGAAAATATGGGCAGTCCGCTTACCATTTCTGCTTATCACACTGGCCGCAGGCATGGCAGCAGGATTGATTATTGAAGGATTTGAAGAAATACTGGAAAGCGTTGTCATTGTAGCGTTTTTTATCCCATTGATTATGGATATGGGCGGCAATGTAGGCACACAGTCATCCACTGTATTTGCCCGCGGTGTTGTACTTGGGCATATCAATATTAAAAATTTCTTAAAGCCTTTTCTTAAAGAATTTGGCGTTGGGCTGAGTATGGGTGCTATGGTTGGCGCAATTGCAGGGGTCATTATTACTTTCTGGCTAGGCTTGCCCATGCTAGGCATTGCTGTAGGTATTGCCCTGATACTAACCATGACTTTAGCGGCAGTTTTAGGTTTTTTAGTGCCATTTATTCTCATGAAGCTTAAAGTAGACCAAGCCGCAGGTTCTGCGCCTATCATCACATCAGTCAAAGATATATCGGGGCTTTTCATCTACTTTGGACTAATTGCATTGCTTATGGGTTCATATCTTGTGCCTAACTACGAAGTGACAGGAAAGTTTGTTACAGTAGATGGTATCCATTTCTTTGTAGACCTTGAAACAGAGGAAGCTGTTGTTTTAAGACAGGAAGATGCTAGTTATGATATAATCATTCCAGAAGAAATTACAATCGGTGATGAAACATTCCCTGTAACAGGCGTTGAAGATGATATGTTGAGAAACAATCCGTCATCAAGTGTAGACGAATAAGGATTGCATTTGCATATCTAGGAAAGAAGAGGGTATATATCCATGGGTATTTTCAAGGGAAAACGGGCAATCCAATTATTTATAAAATCATTTTTTATTACAATAGCTGTAACTTTATTGGCAAGTGGGGGTATTTGGCTTGCCGTGAGTGGTTGGTCTGCCGTAAGCAATACTGTAAGCCCCCCTGAAGTTCCAAATATTCCTGTTGTTGTGCTTCAGCCGAACTCACCGTTCCGTAATGAACCTTCCAGCAATGCATCTTTGGTGAATAGCGGACTTACGGGATTAGATGATGAACTGTTGCCGCCTCACTTGGTTCAGTTTGAAGAACGCAGACCTTCGTTTTTTACGTTTCTGATTTTTGGGCTGACTGAAGGACGACATGCAAATACAATCATGGTGGCGGCTTATGATGCCGAGTCCAGACAGGCATATGTTATTAGCATTCCACGGGATACACGGGTTGATTTTGAACGTACCCGCAGAAAAATAGTCAATGCATACCCTGTGGGTTATGGTGGCGGCAGAGGGCATGAAGGCGGCGTAGAGCGTATGCGGCATGAAGTATCAACGCTGATTGGGTTTAGACCAGACTTTTATATCAGCATAGATTATGAAGCATTTGTAAGCATGATAGATGCGGTGGGTGGCGTAGAGATAGATGTGCCTTTTCGGATGTTTTATAATGACCCAGCCCAAAGCTTGCATATAGACTTACAAGCTGGATTGCAAGTATTAAATGGACATGATGCTCTACACTTTGCAAGATACCGTACTGGAACCCGTGGTATTTCACCAACCATCAGCGACTACCAGCGCATAGTACATCAACAGCAAGTCGTGTCTGCTGTGATGCGTGAACTGCTTACCCCTGCGTCAATATTAAGAATACCTGAATTTATAGGGATATTTAATGAGTATGTAAATACAGACTTGGCAATGGGGGATTTGATGTGGTTTGCAACCCAAGCCCGTTATATTGGCGGTTTGGATGCAGTGCATTTTTATACCTTGCCAATGGCAGGTACAAGCGGCGCACCAGCTTGGTATGAATTGGCTGATGAAAGAGGTATACTCGAATTAGTCAACCGCACAGTGAATCCTCTCGTTAGGGATATTACATCAAATGATGTAAGCATTGTACGTTAGTTAATCTATTTATAAGCACTAAAAACTGATGTTTAGTCCAATTTTCATAAAACATAAAAAAAGAAACGCTGCAAATATTGATATTTGCAGCGTTTCACGTTACTGAGCTGGAAGGATTTGAACCTTCGAGTGCAGGAGTCAAAGTCCTGTGCCTTACCGCTTGGCGACAGCCCACTGTGGGTTTAGGTGAGAGCTAATGGGGGGACTCAAACCCCCGACCTACTGATTACGAATCAGTTGCTCTATCACCTGAGCTACATTAGCGCGGATGATAATATAGCAAAAATCTTAGATAGTGTCAAGCCCTTTGATGAAAAATTAAAAATTAAGATATGCGTACATTAAATCCTTGATAATATCCGCAAAGACGAAATCCAAGAGCCGATGCAGCATTCTTACATATTTCTTCGCTTTTGTCAATCATATATAATAATTCTTCTGCGCCAGACACAAAAGCTTCTTGTGCCGCAGCCGCAAGAATAGCTTTTGCACGGTCTGTATCTTTAGATATACAGCAGAAAATTTCGGATGCAGGTTGCATTAACATAGCATAATCAGTAATACTTTCACCTTCAAAACAAGCAAAGATTCGCCACAAATCAATTTTTTCTAAGATTCGGCGGGAGTTCCAATACATATCAGGGATAGTTTTGTCATGATGGGTAGCAAATATATCAAAATTTTCTGAAGTAATAGGCGTTACACCAACGACAGACACACTGGCTAAAGCACTTTCAGCAACACCAACATCAGCAATGACGGCTTTTAAAAATGATTCAAAATCTTCAAGATTTAGACGCATTTCTAATGAATCATCCAAGAGCTTTGCACCAATTTCGTCCATAAATTGCACAGGTGTTACAGTATTGCGAAAGCAAAGCATTGCGTTGTGTCCAGAATATCTTTCTAAAACCTTGGGCCATAAACCACGCAGGTCATCTTCTGTTGCATCATTTATTTGTATATATTTTTCTGTAGGCTCAATTAAAATTTCAACACCATTGATAATTTCATTTGTCATTTTATTTCTCCTTCATCCCACACAGGTTTAGTATGTGAATTTTCAAAGACATTCTATCATGAAAATATCAAACACGCTACAATTATAAGATTATACAAAGTATTTTGAAAAATGCATAGGCAATACATTGGTAAAATGCAACAAAAACTTATGAAAATCTTGATAACACATGTGATATTACACGAATGAAATGCAAAATACTACCATAAACAAATATAATAGTTAAGTATTTGCTACTTAACATTGACATCTTAGAACATGTCAATTACAATTCCATTACACAACCCACGTTCGACATCCAAAAGTATATTGTTGAATGGATGCGAGCAAACTAACAGACGCGTAAAACGCGAGGGAGGATTCAAACATGAGAAAGGCTTTAATGCTAATTTTTTCAATGGCCCTACTGCTTGTTGTGGCGACAGCAATGACAGCATGTGGCAACAATGACGCAGGTACAACCCCTGCTGACACAGCAGTAGTAGAAACACCACCACCAGCAGATACAGACACAGCCGATAACGATGCTGCTGATGTACCTGCAGATGATGATGTAAATGATGAAGTAGCAGCAGCCGATATTCACATTGCGCTTGTTGCACACTCACCTGACTCAATTCTTGATGATGGTTCTTTCAATGAAGGCGCATGGCAAGGTATTACACGTTTCCTTAACAGACATGGCCTTGACCTAGACACACACAGAAGCTTCTTTATTCCTCATGAAGCAAGCACAGAAGCACGTCTTGACTTTATTTCTCAAGCCATTGACCATGGTGCAAACGTTCTTGTACTTCCAGGATTCCACTTTGAGGAATCACTTTATATCGCACAAGATATGTTCCCAGAAGTAAACTTCATCCTTCTTGACGCTTCACCACGTAATGCAGGCGTTGCAAGAGTTCAGCCAAACGTAGCGGCTATCCACTATGCAGAAGAAGAAGCAGGTTTCCTTGCTGGATATGCTGCTGTCATGGAAGGTCACAGAGAACTTGGCTTTATGGGCGGTATTGCAGTACCAGCAGTTGTTCGCTTTGGACATGGCTTTATTCAAGGTGCAGAGTTTGCTGCAACCGCTCTAGGTCTTGAATCTGGCGAAGTTGAAATCAACTATCTATACCTTGGTGGATTTGCACCAAGTCCTGACCATGTTGTTACTGCTTCTGGCTGGTTTGCTGGCGGTACAGAAGTTATCTTCGCAGCTGCAGGTGGTGCTGCAGGTAGCGTAATGACTGGTGCTGAAGCTTCTGGTGGTCTTGTCATTGGTGTTGATGTTGACCAAAGCGGCGACTCAGACACAGTAATAACATCTGCAATGAAAGCACTTGACGTATCTGTTGATGACATGCTTACAGACATCATGAATGGACAATTCCGTGGTGGTATTGAGCATATGTTCAATGCAGCAATCAACGGTGTTAGCTTGCCTATGGATACCTCACGCTTCCAAAACTTCACCCAAGCACAATATGACGCAATCTTTGCACAACTAGCAAGCGGTGCAATTAACGTAAACAGTAGCCTTACAATGAGTGATATTATTGAAAATATCGAACTTGTAACCGTTAACGAAATGTAATTAAAAGTAATAGAAAGGAGAGCGCGTAATTTTCGCGCTCTTCTTTTGTAATACATAACTTTATGAGAGGGTGAGGTTTATGTACATCATTGAAATGCGGAACATTACAAAAGAGTTCCCTGGAATCATTGCAAATGATGATATTACATTACAGCTTAAAAAAAATGAAATCCATGCGTTGTTGGGAGAAAACGGCGCAGGTAAATCCACGCTTATGAGCGTGCTTTTTGGATTGTACAAACAAGAAAAGGGCAGTATCTACAAAGACGAAAAAGAAGTATCAATCACTGGGCCTGGTGATGCAAATAGACTTGGCATAGGTATGGTTCACCAACATTTTAAATTGGTGCATAACTTTACAGTGCTTGAAAACATCGTATTAGGTGTTGAAACAACAAAGGGCGGCGTACTGCAAATGAAAGAAGCCCGTGAAAAAGTGCTTGCACTTTCAAAAAAATATGGGTTTGATATTGATATTGATAAAGAAGTACGTCACATTAGTGTAGGTATGCAACAACGTGTAGAAATTTTAAAAATGTTATACCGTGACAATGAAATTTTAATCTTTGACGAACCCACTGCCGTCCTTACCCCTCAAGAAATTGATGCATTGATGAAAACGATGAAAGACATGGCAGCAGAAGGAAAATCTATTTTGTTCATCACACATAAGCTGGACGAAATTAAACATGTTGCTGACAGATGTTCTGTTTTGCGCAAGGGTAAAATGATTGGTACTGTAGACGTTTCTGAAACCTCTAAGGAAACAATGTCAGAAATGATGGTAGGCCGTAAAGTTTCATTAAGCTTAGACAAACAAGATGCCAAAGTCGGTAACACTATTTTGAAAGTAAGAGGGCTTTGTCAGAAAGGAAACACAGGCAAAGTTGGCAAAGATAAGTTGAAAAATATTTCTTTTGATGTCAAAGAAGGAGAAATTCTATGTATCGCTGGAATTGAAGGCAATGGACAAACAGACTTGGTTTATGCATTAGCAGGTCTTGAAAGTTTTGACTCTGGCGAAATTATCATGGATGGACAAGACATAACCCGTGCAAAAATCCGCAAACGGACAGAACTTGGCATATCTCATATTCCAGAAGACAGACATAAACATGGTTTAGTCTTAGACTATTCTTTGGCATACAATACCATTTTACAAACCTACTATACCAAAGATTTTCAAAGCAAAGGATTTTTAAAGAGAAAATCTATACTTGATTATGCAAAGAAGATGATTGAGCGTTTTGACATACGTTCGGGACAGGGTGCCGAAACCGTTACGCGTTCTATGTCTGGCGGAAATCAACAAAAAATTATCTTAGCTAGGGAAATTGACCGTGACCCTAAATTGCTTATTGCCGTTCAACCTACCCGTGGGTTGGATGTGGGCGCAATTGAGTATATTCACAAGCAATTACTTGCCCAAAGAGATTCTGGCAAGGCGGTATTATTGGTTTCACTAGAGCTTGAAGAGGTTATGAATGTTTCTGACAGGATTCTAGTCATGTATGAAGGGGAAATTGTTGCAGACGTTAATCCCAAAAATGTGACTTTCCAAGAACTTGGGTTGTATATGTCAGGGGCAAAAAGAGATGAGGTGAAGGCAGAATGAGCCGCGATGGATTATTAAGCTTCTTATCTTCAATTCTAGTGATTATTGCAGGATTGCTTGTTGGACTTATCGTATTGTTGGTGAGTAATGCCGAGCAAGCTTTACCTGCTGTGCAAACGATTTTAACATTTGGTGTGGACAATATGCGTAATGTGGGTGATGTGCTTTTACGTGCCACTCCTATTATTTTAACAGGGCTTTCTGTTGCGTTTGCATTTAAAACAGGTTTGTTTAATATTGGTGCAAGCGGACAGTTTATGCTTGGTGGATTTGTTTCTATTATGATTGGTGTACATGCACTTGCTATTCCGGCACCACTTCGCATTATTTTCGCGCTACTTGCTGCGGCACTGACGGGTGCATTGTGGGGTGCTATTCCTGGTTTACTCAAAGCTTACCGTAATGTGCATGAAGTTATTTCCAGTATCATGACAAACTACATTGGTATGTTTTTTGCGGTTTATCTCATTCAAGAGTTTGCTTTTGACCAAGGACGCGGCACATCTGCACATTTACATCCAACATCCACATTACCACGCATGGGGTTTCAAAATATTTTCCGCGAACCTGTGGGCGCGGCATTTAGAGAATCCCATGTAAACGTGGGTATCGTTATTGCCATTATTCTTGCGATTGTCATATACATTATCTTGGAAAAAACTACTTTTGGCTATGAACTTAAAGCCTGTGGATTCAATCAAGATGCTGCAAAATACGCAGGCATTAACCAGAAGAGAAATATTGTATTTTCCATGATGATATCGGGTTCTCTTGCGGGAATTGCTGGTGCGCTGAATTTTATGGGTACAACGGGACTGTCCATGAGTGTTGTTGAAACACTGGCGATGGAAGGGTTTACGGGAATTTCTGTTGCATTCCTTGGGCTTAATCACCCCATTGGCATTATATTTTCAGGCATTTTTGTGTCTTACTTGCAACTTGGTGGGGCGCGCTTACAACCTCACTTTTCAGCAGAACTTGTTGAGACGGTTATTGCTGTAATCATTTACTTCTGTGCCTTTGTATTTGTGGTGAAGTCTATGATTGGAAAAGTTATTAAAAAGAAAGACGGAGGTAACTAGCATGAAATCAATCACAACGTGGAAGGGGCAATTTTAAATGGATATGCTATATTTTGTTTTGCAACACACCATGTTTTTCATGATACCTCTGTTGATTGTTGCACTAGGCGGATTGTTTTCTGAAAAGTCAGGTGTTGTCAACATTGCCCTTGAAGGTAAAATGGTATTGGGCGCATTTACTGGAACAATGTTTATCCGCCATATTCAGCACTCCATTGACGACAGGTTAGCAGAAGGGCTTGAACTGACAGGAATGTTAAACATACTTAGCAATCCTGTGCCTTTGTTGTTTACCGCACTGTTGCTATCTGCCCTTACAGGTGTTGCCGTTTCACTTTTACATGCCTTTGCGTCTATTAACTTAAAAGCAAATCAGGTCATCAGTGGTGTTGCCATCAATATGTTTGCCCCTGCGCTTGCTATTTATGTTGCAATGCTTGTATTAGAAGTGCAGCACGTACGTTTTACAAATCAATTTAGAATAGAAAGTGTGCGTGTGCTTGGGGATATTCCTATACTTGGGCCGATTCTATTTCAAAATGCATACATTACAACGTATTTAGGGTTCTTGATTCTTGCGGTTACTGCATTTGTGCTTTACAAAACAAAGTTTGGTTTACGTCTCAGGGCTTGTGGTGAGCATCCTCAAGCGGCGGATTCGGTGGGTGTTAGTGTAGCCAAAATGCGTTACGCAGGTGTGTTGACTTCAGGAGTTTTGGCTGGAATTGGCGGACTGATTTGGGTTCTTCCAATATCAAACGAATTTAGTGGCTCTGTGGGTGGTTATGGATTCTTGGCTTTGGCCGTGCTTATTTTTGGTGCATGGAAACCACAACGCATTTTACTTGCCTCGCTATTCTTTGGTTTCATGCAAACCATTGCGGCAGCCAATACAGCCATTGCATTTTTGCCAGCCATTCCTGCACAGTTCTACAGAATGACACCGTTTATTGCGACCTTGATAGTGCTTGCATTTACTTCCAAAAATACAATGGCTCCAAAAGCCGCTGGGCAACCCTATGATAAAGGCGGCAGATAATAAAATAACCGTTGTCAATTTAAACCCTTGTATAGATTGGGAATATCGAGTACCTGAGTTTACTTTTGGTGGAATGAACCGCATAAACCCTACCCGCAAAGATATTGCGGGTAAAGGGTTGAATGTGTGCATTGCGCTTAAAAACTTAGGACTTGACCCATTATGCATAGGGTTTAATTTTATGGAAAATGGCGCATTGATAGAAAACACACTGAACCAACGCGGAATCCGTCACAATTTTGTAGCGGTAGAAGGTGCAATCCGCGTGAATATTAAGCTTTACGAAGAATCCAGTAAAATCATGACAGAGCTAAATCAACCAGGTACATTTGTAAATAACGATGCACAAGAAAAATTACTAAATTCTATCAAAGGCAACGCTATTCTGGTGCTTAGTGGAAGCCGTCCTGCTGGAGTTTCTGAGGATTTTTATGCAAAAATATGTAGGCAATGGCAAGGAAAAGTTTTCTTGGATACAGAAGGTAAGGCTTTGAAAATAGCAATTGATACTGCACCACCATTTGCCATAAAGCCAAATCTTTTTGAGCTGGAAAGCACCTTTGGTGTAAGCTTAAAAGAACCAAGTGATATCGCTCAATTTTGTCGTAAACAACTTATAAGTAAAGGTATCCAAATTGTTTGTGTGTCAATGGGTGCAAATGGTGCAGTACTTGTAACACCTGAACATGCCTATTTCAGCCCTGCCTTAAATATTGATGTCAAAGGCGTTCAAGGCGCAGGGGATGCTATGGTTGCAGGTATGATTTACGGCATTGTCAAAAACGTGCCAGATTGTGATTTGTTAAAATATGCCATGTCTGCCGCCACCGCAAGTGTCATACGGGATGGGACAGAAATGTGTAGTTTTGAAGACTTCATCATATATTCAAGAAAAGTTCCCTCTAGGTCTTTACCATTTCTAAAATGAAGATAAAAGCAATAGGAACAATAAATAATAGAATGTATTTGCAGTAAAAATATCCCTAATATATAATATTACATAGTTTGACATGTTGTATATGATGGAAAAGATATATTGGAAAGAAAATGGCAAATAAAGTTTGATTATAAGTAAACTTTCTATTTTGCGAATAATCATGTATAATTCCTACTACTGACAAATTCTTAAATTAAGTGAGGGAACTTATGAACCTCCTTTTAGTGGACGGCGACGAATCTAATATCAGAAATTTCAGAGCGCATATTCGCAAAACTTTCCCTAGTGTACGCATTGTAGGGCATTTTTCAGAAATTTCAAAAGATATCATACCTGCCGTGCGTGACTTAAAGCCTGATTTGATTTTAGCAGATATCAGATTTTTTGGCGGTCTTCATTTTGTGCGTTTTAAGGACATTCATGATACATTTCCAAATATAAAATTTTTAGTATATGGTACGTTCAACGATTCTGACTATATGAAACGAGGGCGTGAGTTTGGTGTACTTGACTTCATGTATCGGCCTGTAAAGCCGTCTGAATTGAACCGCTGTTTAGAAATGGCAACAGGATTTTTTAAAAAAGCGGAAGAAACCCGCCGTCAAACAAAAGTCGTAGAAGATGCATACCAAAAGCAAATTTCTCAGTATGAAGAAATCTTTTTGCGTTCGCTAATGGATGGTGACATGAACCGCGAAACGGAAATTCGTGATGGCTTTAGCTATTTTAATATCCCATTTGATGTTGGATTTTCTGTTTTTATTATTCGCATAGACCATTACCGCCGTGTGGTTCAAAACCTAACAGAAATGCAAAAGCATATGAAAGTTATCAATGTGCTTGGCATAGTGGAAGATGCACTGCGCGAATATAAGTCTAAAGCATTTATCCGCAGCTTTCATGAGGTGACGGTTATACTCAATAATCATATGTCTGTAGAGGATAAGGTGCTTTTAGGGGACCGTATAAAGCATATGATTTTAGAAAAGACAAATACTAGATGTACCATTGGCATAGGACGGACATATCCATCACCTATGGAAATTGCCATTTCCTCACGAGAAGCCGACGCGTCATTTGGTTATCGTTTTCGCATGGGTTATCACGCAGTTATTCCCATTGAATTTGTTGAACCTCATAATAATATTACATTTCGCTACCCTCATGCACGTGAGCGGCGGCTGGTTTATTCCGCTGTAGTTGGCGATTATGAATATTGCAAGGGGCTTCTTTCAGAACTCTTTACCGCATTATCACAAGCGGGGCAACTACCTGATAATCTTGTGGCTAAAATTGTTATGACTATCGTGTTCCGCATTAGCCGTTATATTAGTGAGCAAAATCTACCCTTTGCGGGAGATGTTGCCAAGTATTTTCCCACAGCAGATATTTTACGGTTGGTAACAATTGATGATGGATATGCATTTTTAGATAAATCACTGAAAGATTTTTGTAAATTTGTTGGCAAGTATCATTCAAAGGATTCATCACGGTTACACATTGTAGCCAAGGAGTATATCCAAAAACATTATTTTGAAAGTTTTTCGATAGTCAAAATTGCAGTAAAATTAGGCACAACACCTGAAACATTAAATAAAGTATTTATGGAGCGCGAGCGTATCATGCTTTTTGATTATGTCATGTGGGTACGTGTGCAGGCGGCACAGCAACAGTTAAAAAACAGCGCGACAGAGGAAGAAATTATTGCTGTACAAGTGGGCTTTGATGATGTGAAGTATTTTCGCTCTATTTTTAAAAAATATGTTGGAGAAACCCCAGCAGAATACCGCACACATTCACAAGGGTAGATAAATCATATATTTTGTATTATAATTCATGGACTTTTACTAAGAGAGGGGATGTTGAGCAATGGCGAATAGTGGTGTAATCGCACAAGCATATGAAAATTTAGTGACAGAAATAAAAGTCTATCGTCCAGACCTCCCCTTATATACCCTGGAAGCTGCCTATAAATTGGCAGTAAAGGCGCATGAAGGGCAGTTTCGCTCATCTGGTGAGCCATTTGTTGTCCACCCGCTTTCTGTTGCGAAAATTCTTGCGGAAATTAGAACGGATATGGAGTCTATAATTGCCGCTATTTTACATGATGTCGTTGAAGACACAGATTATGATATAGAGGATATTAAACAGCAATTTGGGGAAGATGTCGCACTGATTGTAGATGGTGTTACAAAAATTGAGAAAGTTGCCTATACGTCTAAAACAGATGAGCAAGCTGAAAATTATCGTAAAATGTTTTTCCATATGGCACAAGATGTTCGTGTTTTACTTGTTAAAATCGCCGACCGTTTGCATAACATGCGTACACTGGATGCACGTCCAGAGCATAAGCAAGTCATTGTCGCCCGCGAAACACTGGATATTTACGCGCCCCTTGCACATCGTTTGGGCATCGCAAAACTTCGCTATGAGTTGGAAGAACTTGGCTTTAAATATCATGACCGCATATTTTACAATGAATTAGCCAAAAAAGTGGAAATAAAACTAGCAGAGCGGCAAGAAATTGTAGAGCAGTTAATTGCAGAAATCCGTCGTCGTTTAGAAGCGGATAAAATTGAGGCTATTGTTGTAGGTCGTCCAAAGCGTTTTTATAGTATTCACAAGAAAATGGTCAGCAAGGGTAAGGCATTGGATGAAATTTATGACTTATATGCTGTGCGTGTTTTGGTAGAAAAAGCAAGTGAGTGTTATGAAGTTTTAGGACGCTTGCATGAAATGTATACCCCTGTCCCTGGGCGGTTTAAAGATTATATTGGCATGAAAAAACCCAATGGATACCAGTCTATTCACACCACACTGATGGGACCGGGAGAACCTTTTGAGGTGCAAATTCGCACACATGAAATGCATAATGTCGCAAAATTTGGTATCGCGGCCCATTGGAAATATAAAGCCAGTGGTAAAGAAGCCAAAGACCAATGGTTGCAAGAAATAATGGACCAGCAACGCAATGTAAAGGACAATGAGGAATTTCTTGATGTTTTAAAGACAGATTTAAGCGCGTTTAAAGGGCATATCTATTGTTTCACGCCTGAAAATAGAATCATCTCACTTGTTGAAGGTGCATGTGTCATTGATTTTGCTTATGCCGTTCACTCTGCGTTGGGAAATCGCATGATTGGGGCGCGGGTTAACGGGAAGATGGTTGCGGTAAATCATGTCCTTGAAACAGGCGACCGTGTAGAAATTATCGATAGTCAAAATTCAAAAGGTCCAAATCGTGATTGGCTTAAAATTGTAAAGTCTGCGTCTGCACGTTCAAAAATAACCCAATGGTTTAACCGTGAAAACCGTGACGAGAACATAAGAAAAGGGCGCGAAGCTTTAGAAAATGAAGCAGATGAAGTAAAAATTCCATTGGCAGAACTTTTGGCAAATGGACGAGAAACTGATATTTTAAATAGGTTTAATTGCCGTAACATGGAAAATTTATTTGTAATGATTGGCGTAGGCGGTCTGCGTGAAAAATTGGTCATAAACCACCTTTGCCGGGAGTATGAGAAAGTTCAACCTCCGCCAAGTGATGACGAGCTGATTAAAAACCTCATAGACGCAGGGGGAAAAAACGAAAACCGCAAGAAAACCAGCGGAATCATTATCAAAGGCATTGGTGATACTGCTGTGCGTTTTGGCAAGTGTTGCGGCCCATTGCCGGGGGATGAAATTACTGGCTTTGTTACCCGTGGGCGGGGGCTAACCGTACACCGTACCGATTGTGTTAATGTGATTCACATGGATGAATTTGACCGCCGCCGTCTTTTGGATGCACAGTGGCATGTTCCAGAAAAATCAGGACACACTTTCCACACCGACCTTAGAATGGTTTATACAGACCGTGAAGGTCTTATGGCTGACGTTTCCCGTGTACTTTCCGAAGAAAAAGTGAAAGTAAAGTCTATGACTGCCCGCTCAATTCAAGGTGAGGCAATCATGACCATGGGCATAGAACTTGCCGATGGCGACCAACTAAACAGAATTACTATACGTTTAAAAAATGAAATAGGTGCCCACGAAATAGAAAGAGTTCACGTGTAGTTATGCTATACGTGTTACATAACCATGGGCATATCAATGAGTTGCAAACAATGGTGCAGGTCTTTTTTCCCAATGAAAAATTCAATGCTGTGGATGTACGGCATGAAACAATCGATAGAGAAGCGGCTTTTATTATTGAATCCCGCATGGATTTGGACATCATTTTTGCAGGTGTTTACCAAAAAAATAAATGTCTTGCAGAATATTCATGGGATTTGAATAATATATCCCCATTTTTAAATGAACGCCGCGTGATTATGTTATGCCTGTATCATGTCTTACAGCAGGCAGTAGGGGCAAGTACGCCATGGGGGGCTCTCACAGGCATCCGTCCATCAAAGCTAGTGAGAGAATGGCTGGACAACCATCACCATGAAGCCGAAATACTCACAACACTAACCGAAACATACTGGGTCTGTAAAGAAAAAGCCCAGTTGGCAATCACCGTAGCCCATGCAGAAAAGCGTCTCACCCCGCCACCTGCTACAATCGGAATATATGTAAGCATTCCATTTTGTCCAACACGATGTATTTACTGCTCTTTCAATACAGCACACAAACCCGCGGGTATAGATTTGCAAGAACAGTATTCTGCCGCTTTAATAAGGGAATGCTTTGAAAAAGCTGCCCAAGCACGCGCAATGGGCGCAACCATTTCATCCATATATATAGGCGGAGGAACACCAACTATTTTGTCGGAAAACTTATTAGAAAAAGTGCTTAATGCAATAGGTGAAAACTTTGGTTCTGCAACAGAATACACCGTAGAAGCAGGACGACCTGATACCTTAACCCCAGCAAAATTAAAACTCATGCGGCAGTATGGCGTAAACCGCATTGCGGTAAACCCTCAAACCCTCAATGATAAAACACTGTCTGCCATAGGGCGGGTGCATACATCAGCAGATTTTTTCACGGCATTTGAAGCGGCACGGGAGGCTGGCTTTGCCTGTATAAATACAGATTTAATCGCAGGTCTGCCCGATGAAACTGCCGATGATATGCACCGCAGCATGGAGGCATTGGCAAAACTTGCACCTGAAAATATAACCATTCACACGCTGGCGGTAAAGCGCGCATCCATCCTAAAAGATAAAGGTGTTATTGCTTCATCACTGTCACCCATTGCTGAAATGTTGTCTATTGCATCGAAGGCTTGCGCACAAATGGGGCTTTCGCCTTATTATTTATACCGTCAAAAAAACATGGTAGGGTTATTTGAAAACGTAGGTTATAGTAAGCCTAATCATGAGTGTTTGTACAACATAGGCATGATGGCAGAAGTGCAAACAATTTTAGGCATAGGGGCTGGCGCGGTCACTAAATATGTAGAGGGAAACAAAATATCACGAGAATTTAACGCAAAAAATCCAGAAATTTATATAGAGCGGAGATGTAAATGATGATTCAAGCACCCAAGGGAACACGTGATGTATATGGGGATGAAATGAAAATTTGGCGGCATATTGAAAGCAAAGTCCGTTCAATTACAGACGCATTTGGTTATTCTGAAATTCGTACGCCTATTTTTGAATCTACAGACCTTTTTTTGCGGGGTGTAGGTGACACTACCGACATTGTGCAAAAGGAAATGTATACTTTTGAAGACAAAGGCGGGCGTAGTATGACCCTTCGCCCAGAACTTACTGCTGGTGTAGCCCGCGCCTATATAGAGCGGGGAATGCATAGCAAGCCGCAACCCACCCGCCTTTGGTATATTGGTCCCAATTTTAGATATGAAAACCCACAGGCAGGGCGGTATCGTCAGCATTATCAATTTGGCGTAGAAGTTTTTGGTGCAAGTACCCCTGCTACAGAAGCAGAAGTTATTTCCCTTGGGTGGGAATTGCTGGCTTCCCTTGGTGTAAAAGATGTATCTTTGCATATTAACAGTATAGGTTGTCCCAGTTGTCGCAAAGTCTATCATGAAAATTTGCGTGGGTTTATTGAAGCCCGCATAGACTCATTATGCGGACTATGCCGCACCCGTGCCGATAAAAACCCCTTACGCATTCTTGATTGCAAAAACCCTGCATGTCAAGAGATTCTAAAGGATGCGCCATCTGTATTAGATGCCTTAGACGATGAATGCCGCAATCATTTTGAAGATTTGCAAAAACTTCTTACGGGTTTTGGTATTCCTTTCATGGTCAATTCAAAGGTCGTGCGTGGACTTGATTACTATACCCGAACTGTTTTTGAATTTATCCGAGAAGGTGAATCTACAGTCATAGGCGGTGGACGGTATGACGGGTTAATTGCCCAAGTAGGAGGGGCAGATACCCCTGGCGTAGGTTTTGGTATGGGCATTGAGCGTTTGGTACTTCTGCTGCAAAAGCAAGCACTTATGTCTGTCACTGATGACACACCTCAAATTTTCATAGGCAGTGCTGACGGGCAAGGCTTTATCGCGGCGCAAAAATTGGTATACGGTTTACGCAAAAAAGGCTTCCGTGCCGAAAGTGATTTATTAGGGCGTAGTGTAAAGGCTCAAATGAAATATGCTGACAAAATAAATGCCCAGAACACAATGATTCTAGGCGAGAATGAATTATCGCAAAACGAGGCAAAGATAAAAAACATGCAAACAGGTGAGCAAACAACAATTTTACTGGATTCAATTGGGGAACATCTTAACTCGCTTTTTTAACGATTAGCTCTAAAATCTGCACTGCGTTTAAAGCCGCACCCTTACGTGTATTGTCGCAAGAAATCCACATGTTTAAGCTGTTAGGTAAGCTATCATCACGTCTAATGCGCCCAACAAATACGGAATCTGTACCCTCGGCGGTGATGGGCATGGGATAGATATTGTTTAAGGGGTCATCAGACAAGACTACCCCAAGTGATTTTGATAACATTTGACGGATATCTTCCAGCTTAAATGCTTCGTTTAGTGTTACATTGATTGAAAGACTATGTCCGATTTTAACAGGCACACGCACACATGTTGCGGTGACTGGAAGCTCTGGCTGATGTAACATTTTGCGAATTTCTGCCATCAGTTTTTTTTCTTCCCCTGTGTATCCGTCTGCATGAAAACGGTCTATATGGGGGATTAAATTAAATGCAATTGGATGTTGGAACTGATTGGGTGCTTTACCATTTGCGGTGTTTTCTAAATCCTCCATGCCGCCAACACCTGCGCCTGATACGGATTGATAGGTGGAAATCACCAATCGCTTTAACCCAAAAGTTTTTTGCAAGGGTTTTAATGCCACCACCGCAGGTGCGGCGCAACAATTTGGATTAGCGATGATTCCTCGGTTCATCAAAATAATATCCTCTCCATTGACTTCTGGCACAATCAATGGAATGTCCGTCTCCATACGCCATGCCGATGAATTGTCTATAACGATGCACCCCGCTTCTACAGCGATGGGTGCATATTTTTTACTCAGTTCATTACTGACACCAAATAGGGCATACTGTATTCCTCTGTTCTCAAAAACAGAGGGGGTTAGTTCTTCAATGGTAATGTCTTTTCCGCAAAATTTTATTTTTTGCCCTGCTGAACGTCCAGAGGCAAATAAAAATATCTCATCTACAGGAAATTTACGTGTTTCAAGAATTTTTATAAAATTTCTACCCACCATGCCAGACGCACCGACGATTGCAATTTTATTCATTTTTATCTCCAATCAATTTATCATGAACGGCTTGTGCCGCTTTTGCTATATATTTATGGTCAACCAGCACTTGCATTTTAATTTCTGATGCAGAAATGAGCTGAATATTTACACCGCAGTCATACAATGCTTCAAAAATATCCGAAGCAACGCCAAAATTTGTTGACAGCCCTGCACCCACTACAGTTAATTTTGCTAAATTCTCATCAGTGGTAAGCATGTCATAGCCGATACTTTCTTGGTTTTCTGAAAGTATTTTACATACTTGCACCAAGTCACTTTTTTCCACAGTAAAACTAATATCCCGTGTAGACGCTCCGCCTACCGATTGTAAAATCACATCCACCGCAATTTGTGCTTTCGCAAGTACCGAGAAAATCTGAAAGGCTACTCCAGGTCTATCAAGTAACCCCATAACGCTTACCCGTGCAACATTTCTATCAACAACCAACCCGCTTACAGACAATCGCTCCACTGTTTCATCCCCTTTAATCCAAGTCCCCACTGCGTCTGTCATGCTGGAACGCACCAGAATTTTCACACCAAACCGCTTTGCCATTTCTACTGCACGATGATGGGGTTTTTGCAGACCAGATGCTGTAAGCTCCAGCATATCTTCATATCCAATTTCATCTAGTTTTTTTGCTGTTGGCACAAGCCGCGGGTCTGCCGTATACACCCCGTCAACATCTGTACAAATTTCGCAAAAGTCTGCGCCAAAAGTCGCTGCCAGTGCCACTGCTGTTGTATCTGACGCACCACGCCCTAAAGTGGTGAAATCTTCAAAGCCGTTTACCCCTTGGAAACCAGCAACAATGACGATATTTCCTTTTTCAAATTCTGTCAAAACCCGCTGTGTTCGTATACTTTCAATTTGCGCATTGCCATATAAATCTGTGGCTTCAATGCCCACTTGTACTGCATTAAGGGATATTGCAGAATGCCCAAACCTTTGACAAGCCATTGCCAGCAGTGCCGCAGATTGTTGCTCTCCCGTACATAAAAGCATATCCACTTCCCGCATACTTGCTTGGGGATTCACCTCCCTTGCTTTTTCTAACAAGGTATCCGTCATGCTTCCTTGCGCCGAAACCACTACCATAACATGCTTGCCTGTCCTTGCGACATCCACTACCCGCCGTGCCACATTCATTATCCGCTCGGCATTTGCCACCGATGTTCCACCATATTTTTGTACTATCAACATACGCTCCGCCAACTTCCCTATGTTAATATGTATATAAGATTATTTCCATTATGCCACAAAAACGAAAAAAACGCCTACACATTTTTATGCTATAATATGCGTATTACACACAAAGGACTGATTCTAAGTGCTTTTACAGTTGCGTGAAATACAAAAATCAATCGGCGTAGAGGAAATTCTCTCTAGCGTTTCATTTATCATAGAGGAAAAAGAAAAGGTTGCCCTAGTGGGTGTAAATGGGGCGGGCAAAACTTCCGTCTTTCGTTTAATCACAGGAGAATGGCAAGCAGATGAAGGCACCATGTCAAAAGCCACAGGGCTTCGGGTCGGCTATTTGCCCCAATTAAACGATGAAGTATCCGCAACAGGCACTTCATCAAGTGATATAGAAGCAGGGCGAACCCTATATGAAGTTTTAGATAGTGTACATGCGCCCCTAAAGAAAATGGAAGCTGAATTACGCACCTTAGAATCATCAATGGGTGCATTAAAAGCAGTTGAATTAGAAAACGCACTAAAGCGTTACGACACTTTAAGCGTGGGTTTTAAAGACGCAGGGGGATACGAAACAGAAAGCCGCTTAAAAGGTGTGCTTCGGGGGTTAGGGTTTAATGAAAAGCAGTGGGTACAACCATTTGGGCAACTTTCTGGTGGACAGCGTACCCGCGCAATGCTTGGCAAACTCTTGCTAGAGCGTTCTGACCTATTACTACTGGACGAACCAACAAACCATCTGGATATCGAAAGTGTGGCGTGGCTTGAAGATTATTTAAAAAACCTACCCAGTGCAGTTTTACTCATCTCCCATGACCGCTACTTTATGGATAGGGTGGTCACAAAAACCATAGAAATTGAGCATAAGAAATCGGTTGTTTATAATGGAAATTACAGCCACTTTGCAGCAAAAAAAGCAACTGACCGTGCATTGGCAGAAAAGCACTTTGCCGAGCAACAAAAAGTTATCAAACACCATGAAGAAGTGATTAAAACCATACGCTCCTATAAAACCGAAGCGGCAATTATTCGTGCAAAAAGCCGTGAGAAACTTTTAGCAAAAATAGAGCGTATTGATGTACCTACTCAAGACCCAACAACAATGCGGTTACGGTTAAAACCCCGTATCAATTCTGGGCACGATGTGTTTTTTGCAGAAGATATATCTATGGGGTTCGGCGACCTAAAGCTTTTTCAAGATGTTAGTTTTGAGTTAAAAAAAGGCGATAAAACCGCTCTCATTGGCGCGAACGGAATAGGCAAGACAACCCTATTAAAAATTCTAGTAGGTGAACATCAACCCCTTTCAGGTAAAATTCGCGAGGGTGTGAATGTGCGCATGGGTTATTACGACCAGTCCCATGCATTTGATGAAGTATCCGAAAGCAAAACTATTTTTCAAGAACTGGCGGACACTTACCCACGCATGACACAAACAGAAATCCGTACAACCCTTGCGGCGTTTATGTTCATTGGAGATGATGTTTTTAAGCCTATTTCAGCACTGTCAGGCGGAGAGCGGGGACGGGTGCAAATGTCTAAAATAATGCTGGCAGGGGCAAACTTTCTGGTGTTAGACGAACCTACAAACCATCTTGATTTATTTTCCAAAGAAATTTTAGAAGATGCTTTAAGGGAATTTACAGGGACACTGCTTTTCATCTCCCATGACCGCTATTTCATAAATAACACCGCAACCCGTATACTTGAACTCACTGCCCAAGGTCTGGTATCATATGAAGGAAACTATGACTATTACGTAGAGAAAAAAGCCGCATTGGCTTTAGCGCAAGCATTATCCCAAGCTACTCATCCTGTAACAGAATTAAAACCTTCATCCAAAGAAGACTATAAGCGAAAAAAGGAAGAAGAGTCACAAGCAAGAAAAAAGAAATCGCGCATAGAAAGACTTGAAGTGGAAATTGCAGAGACAGAAGAAAGCATTGCAAAATGCGATACAAAACTTGCCACAGACGAAATAGGCAGAAATGCCGAAGCCGCACAAAAAATCTTTGAAGAAAAGATAGTGTTGGAAGAAAAATTAAGTATATTGTATGAAGCGTGGGAGGATGCTAATGAAAATTGATAAAGTAATAAACGTCATGACATATTTTATGGGTATGGCATTTAATTTGGCTATTTTAGCCGTGGTGGCGTTTGCCGTGTGGCAGTTTACCTTATGGGGCTTTTCCCAAGGCGAATATTTAGCAAACGCTATGGTTTATGTAGGCGAAGATTATGAAATTGAATTTATTTTAGAGGAAGATACTTCTGCCGCAGATGTGGCACGAATGCTTGAGGATTTAGATGTAATCAACAATGCCATGCTGTTTCAAGCAGAGATATTTCTCATGGGACGTGCAAACTATTACAGCGCGGGGACATATACCCTAAACCGTAATATGAGCAATACAGATGTTCACCGTATTTTACGGGGCAGGTCAGACACTCAAGCCCCACACCAAGTCATTAGAGTATTAGAAGGCTGGACATTACGTGACATGGCAGAATATTTTGAGTACCGCGAATTTTTCCCCGCAGAAGAATTTTTGTATGTTGCACAAAACGGACATTTTAGTTTTGCATTTTTGCAAGATGTTCCGATAGGTCGCCCAAACCGTCTGGAAGGCTATCTTTTTCCTGAAACCTATCATATATCCTTGAACCCAACCCCTGGTGAAATTATTACCATTATGCTTCGTCAGTTTGAGATTATATTTGATGAAGCCATGCATTACCGTGCAGAAGAAATGGGGTTGAGTGTTGATGCAGTCATTACGATTGCGTCCATCGTTGAAGCGGAAACCCGTGTGGCGCAGGAACGCCCAATGGTTGCACAGGTTATCCATAGTCGTTTAGCACAAAATATGCTTTTGCAAATGGATTCTACCGTAAAATATGGCATGGAAGACCCGCCGGTGCGTCTGCTGTATGCACATTTAGAAATTGATTCCCCATGGAACACATACATGCATCTTGGATTACCCCTTGGTCCTATTGCAAACCCAAGTGAAGCGGCTATCCGCGCGGTTTTGTATCCATCGGACACCAATTATCTTTTCTTTGTCTTAACAGATATAGAAACGGGGGTGCATTACTTTACCCGTACTTTTTCAGAACACCAAGCCGCCATTGATAGATATAGACCATGGTAAAATTTTTGTAAAGTCTTAGACGAATTTTGACGATATACTCACTGTATGATATTTATTTTATTGATTTTCATGACGCATATTGCATGGAGGCATTATTTATGAGTAATATGGTTGTACGCACAAATATTTTTGCAAAATCTGCCCATCGTAACATGAAGAATGTTGGGCTTGAACAAAGACGCGCATCAAACCGCTTATCCAGCGGATACAGAATCAACTCTGCGGCAGATGATGCGGCAGGGCTTGCCATATCTGAAACCATGCGTTCACAAATTCGCGGGCTTGACCAAGCCAGCCGCAATGCCCAAGATTCCCAAGCAATGATGTTAACTGCTGAAGGTGGGCTTGAAGAAATAGGCAATGTAGCCCAGCGCATTAGAGAACTTTTAGTTCAAGCGTCTAATGATACCAACACTCAAGACCAACGTGCCATGATTAACCATGAAATTCAGCAACTTGCTGCGGAAATTGACAGCATGAAAAATCGTGTAGAGTTTAATGCAAACCGTGTACTTGCACTTGGCACACCCATCAACACAGAAGTTGCAAACGGGATAGCTATACTTGATGTAGATAACCTGCGTTTAAACGCGATATTTGATATGCTTGAAAGCAATGGCAGTGATGTACGTGATGTTATTGCTATGCTTAACCCAATGTCTATTTCCACAAGATTTGAAGATTTGAATGCAAATCAACAAAGATTGATTGATGATGCCATGCGCGCCATAGAATTTACTGCCGACAATGCAGGGGCTGGCATTTCACCTGATGTTACAGGTTCAGCAGGGGGTATGATACATGCCACCGAAGATGATGGTTCAACGATAAATGACATTGATGATGGAAACTGGCCTGTGCTTCGTGCCGCGTCTCCAACGCCAACCATTACTGAAGTTTTAGCATTGTTAAATATAAGGCTTGGTGAAATAGACGACCGCGTTTCTGATTTAGAAGATGTCCGCGTTGCCATGCTTCAAAATGGTGACATTGTTTTTGGTGCAATTGATGATTTTCGTGGGTTGACCTCTAGCGGGCATTATTTAGCATGGTTTCAAGTCGGCGCAAATGCGTCTCAAGGTGTGCTTTTTGACTTTGAAAATGTTTCCAGGACAGTTACAGCGGCGGCATCTGTTATGCACACAGTCGCTACTTTAGTTGCTAATCCTGACTTAGGTAGTGGAGTTGGCAGTGGTATTATGATTACTTCGCTTTTGCGTGAAGTAAATGATGCCATAGAAGATGTGTCTTCTATACGTGCAAACTTGGGTGCAGTGCAAAATAGATTGGACCACACTATGCGCAGTTTAGACCTTTCTAGCGAAAACTTGCAAGAGTCTGAAAGCCGCGTCCGTAATGCTGACATGGCACGCGAAATGATGGCGTTTACCATGAGTAATGTACTTCAAGAATCTGCAATGGCTATGCTTTCCCAAGCAAATCAAATTCCCAATAATCTCTTGCAAGTGTTGCAAGGTTAGGACTGAGATATTATGATTGACCCTATGAGTTTACCCACCCATATATTGGGCGGGATAATGCAAAACTTCCCTGCCATGCCAATTGTGCAAAATCCTGTTGGCATAAGCAAAACAGAACAAAATGATACCGCAAACCGCGTAGCAGAAGTTGGGGGAAGTATTCACGCCTTTAGTGAAGCTTTGGCTGAAAGGATTGCGGAAATTTCTGTACTTGAAAGCGATAAGATTCGCGGTATTATCAATGAAGAGTTAACTGCTGTCGTTGGGGAAAACAGTACAGAAATTGTGACCATGCTTAATCACTTGGACAATGGAATCAATAATGGAATAAATGACCCGATGGCATTGTTCACATCTTTAATGAGTGAAGACCGTTCTGACATAATGACAATGTTAAATATGCTTACTGGAAATAATAATCCAATGGAAAGCAATCCCTTGGATATGATTATGAACCTACCTTCTTCGTTTTCTGGAATGGCGAATCCTTCGGCGATGTATAATCAAATCCTTCGCTGGTAAAGCAAGATAATAAAATTAAAAAGCCACAATTTCTATATTGAAATTGTGGCTTTTTAGGAAAGAGATACAGAGGTTTAGTAAATTCAAGGAGGATAAGGTATAGTATGGCTAACATCAACAACCTAGGTGAAAATCTACTCAACCAATGTTTGGACAAAATGATTAGCAAGAAAAATGTATTTAGTACGGTGTTACGCGTTGAAAATAGCGACGCTTCTTTTTCATGGACTGGGGTAAGGGGTGAAATGGAAGCGGATAGTAAGTATTTTATTGCAAGCGTAACAAAGCTATATGTTACGGCTACAGTAATGGCACTTGTAGATGAGCAAAAGTTAAGCCTAGATGATAAAATCGCTAATCATTTGCCAAGCCATTATGTAGAGGGGCTTCATATTCTAAAGGGCGTGGATTATTCCAACAAAATAACGGTTAAACACCTTATTTCCAATACATCGGGGTTGCGTGATTATTTCTTTTACAAAGAAAAGGGTAAACCCTCTGCCGCTTCTTTGTTGTTTGAAGGCAAGGACGATTCATGGGAATTTGAAAAAACGATTCAGTATGTAAAAAAAACAACACCTAAGTTTGCACCAGCCAAAAAGAACAAAGCAGTCTATTCTGATACAAACTATCAGCTATTAGGGAAAATTATTGAAACTATAACGGATAAAGATATAGGCGCGGTATTTAAGGAATATATTTTTGACAAGCTAGAGCTTTGCAACACTTATGTTTTCAAGGATATTTTAGACCGTGAGCCAGTTCCAAACTATTATAAAGATAAAAAGCTCTGGCTACCAAAGTATATGGCATCAGTTTCAATTGAGGGGGGCATTGTATCAACAGCCGAGGAAGTAATGATTTTTTTGAAAGCATTTTTTGCAGGTGAATTTTTCCCAAAAGAAAAGATAACCCATTTGAAAAAATGGAATTTCATTCCGCCGCCGCCAAGCACATTGTACTATGGTATAGGGCTGGAAAAACTTTTCATTCCCCGTATTATTTTTTCACCTTTTAAGCCAATTGGTGAGATTATAGGATTTTGGGGGCAAACAGGCTCTTTTGCGTGGTATAATCCAATTACAGATTTGTATTTCAGCGGAACTACAAACCAAAGCAGCGGCGTGGGACATCAAGCTGTGGTCATGAGTATGATTAAAATTATTAAATCCGTAATTTAAATGAGATACCCATGAACAAAATGATTTCGTATGCACTTTTATGGGTTTTGTAAATACAATCCCAATAGCGAAAGGGGAAAGATATATGAATAGCATGGTTAGTGCAATGAAAAAGAAGAAAAGCGGTATACCCGAAAATGTCCTGCCAATTTTTGAAGGCATTTTGCAAAGACATAAAGATGAATTTGGGCCACATTTGGTAGGGTATACATCATTCCATCCTGAATGGAATGATGAGTTTTGCCAAGCCTTGAATAAACATCTTACACAAGCACAACGATTTAAACTGTATGAAACACAGGGGGCGTGTAATGGTGCAGGTGCAGACAAAGAACGTAAGGTTTTTGCTGTCGAACACGCCCATCTTGCCCTTGATGAAAGAATGGCTCTCTTTGCAGAAACTTTTGGAAGATGGAAGCCTGTGCTGAATGACGATAACACGCTAACGCTTACGTTTAAATGCTCCCATGGATATTATAAACGTGCCAGAGAGGGAAAATATACTTCACCACCGCCCAATGTTGAGGGCTATTTTGAAAGGTGTGCAGGCGGTCGGCTGTATGAGCTTCAAAAGGCCTTGGGTATAAAACTGAAGATAAAGTCCGTTGATATCTCTCCGCTGGTTGAAGATGTTAATAATCCTGTAGTGTTTATATTTGATATTTTGTCTTAACTTTTAGACCCCAGTATCGCAAACTAAAAAAGTAAGGCAGGGTGTGTAAAATGCCCTGCCTTTTGTCTTATACTAACGCTTTTCGTGGTGTCATTATCGGGAAATCAAGTGCGAAACGTGTAAACATGCTTTTGATATATTCCGCTGGTTCTGTTTTTCCTTTACTTTTATTTGTTACAGTCTTTATTGCATCAGTATCATGCTCGATAAATGCCTTGAAAAAATCAATTTTAGTGCCTTGTACTAAATATTCAGCTTCGTCTCTATGCCGCTTTACTTCATCTTTTGGCATAATGGAGTGATACAAAACAGAGTTGCGTTGCCAAACTAAAGCAGATTCTTTTTCGTCAAGAATTACGGCAAGTAATAAACTATTTATACCTTCTGCGGCAGACCTCTTAAAATTTAGCGTTATACTTAAATACTGTAATATCATGTCAAGCGTCATTGCATTTATTGTTTCCTCTGCAAAAGTTAAGTATTTATGGGTTTGCGGAAGCACAAGTGGCGTTTTAACTTCCTGTGCAGCTGTAAGGTACATATTGCGCCAAGTGGCAGCTTCCGAAGCATAACCGAGTTGCCGTAGACATTCAGCATAATTTTCTTTTGCTGTGTCTAATTTGCCTTTGTCTGCTGTTGCAGCATTAAAAATATGGTCGTAAAGCTCTGTTGCCCATGCGTAATCTTTTATTTTGAAAGCGTCATCAGCAGCTTGGTAAATATCGCCCTTTTCAAAAGCCTTGACGAATCTATCGGCCCTATCTGACGGCGAAAGCCTGTTCAAATGTGACGGATTGCCGTCATACCAACCGATATAGCGTTGATATACTGCCTTTGCATTGTGGTTGTAGGTGCCGTAAAAACCGCGACAGCACCAGTCGATGTCTATTATTTCGGGCACTTCTTTTTCAATCATTCTGCCTACTTCGTCAATGGTATAACCGAGGTTTATTAAGTGAAGGGTTGCGTTGTTAATAAAGCGGTACATATCCATTTGAAGCTCAATATAGCGTTTGTACTCATTGTTTCCGAAGCGCGGCCAGTTGTGCGAGGAGCATAATACTTTAACATCAGGAAACATTTTCAGTGTTTGGTCAAGATAGTTAGCCCATGCAAGAGGGTCACGTACCAATGCGCCACGGGGAGTAAGTATATTGTGTAATGTTCCGCAACAGTTTTCAGCGATAAAAAGCACGTTGGATTCGACAATGTAAGCATTCATTTCAGCAGGGGCTTCTGTGCCAGGTGTGTATTGGAATTGTAGAGTAACTCCACCGATTGTCACTTCGCATCCTCTTGAATTTTCCGCAATCCTATGAGAATCATCCACTATTTCAGTATGACTCACATAATAATGCGGTTTGATTATGCTGTTTATTCCTTTAGACAATAAAGTGCCAAGACCGCAATCAACATGACCTGTAACACCAACACTAAGATTTGTGCCGTACTGATACATACCCCTGCGGCTCATTGCTGTACCGACATAGATATTTTCGCTGACTGCGTGTTCGGTAAAGCCTTTTGGAGCGTAGATTTTACATTCGTCTGCAAAAAATTTATACAAACCACTCACTCCACCGTAATGGTCAACATGTGTATGAGAGTAGATAATGGCGTTGATTTTGGCTGTGTTCAAATACTCTTTAACAATGCCCTCCCACACAACAGTTGCAATTTCACTTGTAGTAAGTACGTCCATTACAATCCAGCCGCTTCCGTCAAATACCAGCGTCATATTTGCTAAATCGTGTCCTCTGATTTGGAAAATATCGCCTTGCTTTACAGCATAGCAAGAACCAGCAACAGGCTGTTCATCGTTAGTCGCCTCATTAACACGGAATAATCCGTAATTCATGTTGAGTTTGAAATGCTCCCAAAGATTTTCGTGTACGGTGTCAGGGTTAGACTGGTTTTCATTTAACATCTTTTCGTGTTTCTCCAATTCAAAACAGTCAGGTACATTTATACATATTTTTTTAAGACACCCTTTTGTTGCGTTACCCTGCTCTTGCTTTAGGCTCATTTGTAAATTTTCGTTGATTGCCATGTTATCCACCTCTTAATTAATTATTTATTAACCGCAAAAAAGCGGCTTTTCTCTGCGTAAAAGGTAAAGAACAGCCGTGCATAGAAAATCATTGTATACAGATGAACATACCATATGTCACACGCTTTTGCAAGAAAAAATTTTGGTGTTGGGATAATTGCTGAGTCCCTGTGGTATGTGGTACAGGGGCATTTGTTAGCCTTTTTTGTGTTATAATACAGTATATAAGTTTTTGGAAGGAAGTAGCAAGGTGAATACATCAAAAGTAAAAAGTTTCTTGGGGATTAACTTGGGTTGCCTTATGTTTGCCATTGGGGTTGTTATATTCCGCAATCCTAATAATTTTGCCACTGGGGGCATGGCAGGTATTTCTCTATTGTTTAGTTCATTTTTTGCCAACATACCTGTGGGTGCGATTATGATGATTTTAAACGTCCTCGTGCTTGGGCTGGGGTATTTATTTTTAGGCAAGGAAAGCGGTTCGCGGAGTGTTTATGGAACTTTTGCATTATCCGGGCTTATTTGGATAGTAGAAATTCTCATACCCTTGGATGCACCGCTGACAAACCAGCCTTTTTTGGAGCTTATTTATGCTGTACTCATTCCTGGTTTTGGAATGGCTTTAGTTTTTCATTTTGGTGCGACTACAGGCGGCACTGATATTGTTGCGCAGATTATTAGCAAATACACAAGGTTAAAAATTTCTACTTCTTTACTGCTGGTCGATTTTTTAATTGCCCTTGGTGCAGGGCTTTTGTTTAGTATGGAAGCCATGCTGTATTCTGTGCTGGGGGTGTTTTTGCGAACCTTTGCTATGGATGCGGTTATGGAGGCGTTAAGGATTCGTAAAATTGTAGTGGTGATTACTGAAAAAGAAGAAATCAGCGAGAAGATTCAGGGGTTTATCAAGGAAAACTTACACCGCGGGGCTACAGTTCACAAGGCGGTAGGTGTTTATACTCATCATGATAAAAATGTGATAACTACTGTGCTTACGCGGCGGCAGGCTTATGAATTACAGCAGTTTATCAAAGAACATGACACTGGAGCATTTATTACCGTGAGTAACTCCACTGAAATTATTGGGCAGGGGTTTGGCAAGTTTGATTAAACGAAATAAGGCGTGTTTTGGTAGCTGCGGCTGTTATCACAATCATTAAAAAATTGACATGTCCTCATATACAGATATACAATACGCTGCAAATATAAAAAGGAGTGATAATCCATGAACATAAGTTTATGCAAATTGTCACCTGATGACGGTAACGACATTTATACCATGCTGCAAGCGTTACCCAAGGATGAAAATGGGTTTATTAACAACTGTGCAGGCATGACATTTGATGAATATAAGGATTGGTTAATCAAATCTAATAGTATGTCCCAAGGTATTGGACTTGAAGATTGGCGAGTTCCACAAGATTGTTACTGGTTATATGTTGATGGCATACCTGTGGGTATGGGCAAATTGCGGCATCGTCTCACCGATGCCTTACGCAAAGACGGCGGGCATATTGGTTATACAATTCATCCAGCCCACCGTCAAAAAGGTTATGGTACATTATTATTGAAACTACTGGTAAAACAAGCATGTACCCTAGGCATTGGTAAAGTGCTTGTGACAATTAACAATAAAAACATGCCCTCAATTAAAGTTGCAATAGCAAATGGCGGTGATGTAGAAAAAGTAGATGACATACGCCATTTTATATGGATTTCAACTTGAGTTATTCTGCTTCCATTGTCAAAATAAAAAACTCACTGTTATGTGGGTTTAATCCGTCTTTATTTTAAATGAAAATACAGTAGCGACTGCGGAAATTACAACTGCAATGAAAATAACAATCCAAGGTGTAAGTTGTTCAAACAGCACACCAAAGGCAAATTGTCCTGTAGCTTGTGCTAAAAATGGAAGCATGGTTAAAAGTGATAGTACTTTTCCCAAAAGGTCGGGAGGGGTTTCCTTTTGCACAAAGGTTATTGCTGTAATAATAAACATAGTGTTCACAAACATGATAAGGGTGCAGACAATTGTAATTATTACAAACGCAGTCATTGTAGGCATGTTAAATAAAACAGCCAGCCCCATTGGTACAGGCAAGAAACTTAAAGTTGCCAGCATAATAGGGGATTTTTTAATAGATAACCGTGCGCCAACTGTACCTGAAACAATGCCGCCAAGTAATCCGCCAAGGGCAATGAAAATTTGACTAATACCTACTAAACTCAAATCCATACCCAAAGTATCTGTCACTAAAATGGGTACGCCAATTAAAAGCAATGAAATAACTGTAGCACTAAAGACAAATAGAATGACAGAAATCCCTGCAAGAAATGGTTTATCTTTAATAATAAACTTTAAAGCTTGAGACATATCTTTTTTTATCATTTTAACAATGTTTGTTTCACTTTTCTGTGGCTCATATGGCACGCGTATAAATAGGTCTAAAATTGCTATGGCAGCAAAAACTGCGGCAAAGATAATCAAAATAGGTGTAAGTCCAAAATGGTCATAAAGGACTGCGGCTAAAGCCATGCCCACCGCAGAAATAAGCGCGTTGACCATACCCATAATGGCATTGCCTGATTCCAGCTTTTCTGTGGGAACAATAAGCGGTATAGCAGAATTTACTGCTGACATATATACACCTTGTGCGGCGTTTATGGCAAGCATTTTTACAAAAATGATAAACAATGATGCATTAAGCATTCCGTCAATTGCTAAATACAGCACAATAATAATCAAGATAGACACATCAACCCAAAACAGAATCCGTTGTTTCCTTACTCTATCGGCTATAATACCGCCGATGGGCGACATAATTAGCAATGCAATATAAGGCGCAGATAATGCCAGTCCAAACATAGCCTCCGAGCCAGTAACGTCTCGAACATAATATGCAAGGGCGAAACTCAGGGTCATATTGCCAAGCAAAGCAATGGCATTACATATTGCCACCAGTGAAAAATTTTTATTCCAAAGTTTTGTAGTCATTTTGAAAATCTCCTTTATACATACGTATGTATGTTATTGTTTAAAATTAAACTGCCATTAAGGCAGTTATTTTTTATATAATTCAATCACTTTTTGTTGTAAATGGATGAGTAACGCTTTAAGTTCATCATCCATGACGGGGCAGCCGCAAATGTTTTCCCACATGTCTGCCATAAAATCAAGTTTATCAATAAATTCTTCATGGGGCACTTGAAATATCCCAGGGTTTAACCATGAACTCATAAGCATAACGCAAACCTGTGCAGCTTGCCGTGGTTGTTTGACCTTGAAAATGCTTTGAGCATTTCCTTCGTGAAGTAATTTTTCAACATGGGGGGCTGTTGTGTTAATGTTGAAAAAAAAGTCACTTTTAAATACATCTGGAAGTTCTACTACAATTTTGAGGGCATTCATAAGCTCTGGTTCGTTTAAGTTAAATTTTAGATTATGCTTTATGGCAAATCTAAGCTTTTCCAATGCATTAAGCCCCTCTTGTTGTTCTGCAACAACAAAGGGATTATTTGCAAGAAATATTTGGTCTGTAGCGGCGGCAATAATATGTTCACGGGAATTAAAATAGTGATAAAACGCGCCGCGGGTAACACCCACTTCTTTTACAATGTCTTCAATTTTTACCTTATCCCAGCCTTTTTCCTGAAAAAGCCTTACGGCAGTGTTTAGAATTTCGCTTTTTGTTTTTTCTTCATGTCTTGGCATTGGCTCACCTCTTGATAAAAGTATATCAAAACATACGTATGTATGTCAAGATGCAAAATTAAAAAAAATGTGATATAGTCTAAGAGATAGTTATGAAGGGAGAAATCTAATGGCAGATAAACAGATAAGAGTAGGTCTACTGACCAGCGGGGGCGATGCCCCAGGCATGAATGCAGTCATTCGCGCAGTCGTGCGTACAGCAGACCACTTTGGAATGCAAGTATATGGTATAAAAGCCGGTTATGAAGGGCTATTTAAAGGCGAGGTGCAACCCCTTGACCCAAAGGAAGTTACAGGAATTATCCACAAAGGTGGTACAATTTTGCGCACCGCCCGTTGTCTGGAAATGATGACAGAAGAAGGGCAAGAGCGCGCCGCAAATATCTTAAAAGTGTTAAAATTGGATGCAGTGGTTGTCATTGGCGGAGATGGTTCGTTTAAAGGGGCTCAAGCACTTTCTAAGTATGGCGTAGGTGTCATTGGTATTCCTGCTACAATCGACCTTGATATGGACTGTACAGAATACACCATTGGTTTTGACACAGCCGTTAACACGGCTACCGAGGCGATAATCCGTATACGTGATACATCTTCTAGCCATGAGCGTTGCTCTGTTGTAGAAGTTATGGGGCGTGACGCAGGGCATCTGGCAACATGGTGCGGACTTACGGGTGGTGCAGAAGAAGTACTCATTCCTGAGTACCCCATGGATGAAGATTCTGTTATTGCACAGATTTTAAGCAATCGTGCTGAAGGAAAACGCCATAATTTAATCGTTGTAGCCGAAGGGGTTGGCGGAAGTGACGCTTTGGCTAAAAAAATTGAAAAAACACTAGGTATAGAAGCCCGCGCAACAATTTTAGGGCATTTACAGCGTGGCGGAATCCCAACTGCTTTAGATAGAATGCACGCAACAGTGATGGGATATATGGCGGCAAAAGCCATTCAGGAAGGGGATGTAAACAAGGCAGTCGTCTATCGCAATGGTCGTCATGCACTCATCGACTTAGCAGAAGCGATTGATGCAAAAGAAATATATAACCCAGAACTTTACGAAATCACAAAAATTCTAGCCATATAACCATAGAAGGGATGTTTTGATAACATGCGCAAAACAAAAATTTTAGCCACACTAGGCCCGGCAAGTAACCGTCTTGACACAATTAAAGGAATGATTGACGCAGGGTTAGATGCCGCACGCATTAACTTTTCCCACGGAACATATGAATCCCATGGGAAACTTGTTGAAACTTTAAAAAAAGCACGTAAGCAAACAGGCAAGCCAATTCCCATTATTTTGGACACAAAAGGTCCAGAGATTCGTACAAAAATGTTAAGCGGCGATAAAATTTATTTAGAGCAAGGCGCAGAGTTTACGTTAACAACCCAAGATATCGTAGGCGACCAAACCCGTGTTGCTGTAACGTATGAAAATCTCCCTCGTGACCTTGAAGTGGGTAGCCGCGTACTCATTGATGACGGCTTGATTGAAATGAAAGTCATGTCTATCACGGATACAGACATTAAATGTGAATTGGTAAACTCAGGGTTCTTAGGCAACCGCAAGGGCATAAACGTACCTGATGTATATGTAGACCTTCCATCCCTTACAGAAAAAGATATTGAAGATATTAAATTTGGTATTGAAAATGAGTTTGATTATATTGCCGCATCATTTGTACGCACAGCAAATGACATCATAAACATCCGCAAAGTTTTAGAAGAAAACGGCGGCGGGCATATGCGTATCATTGCAAAAATAGAGTCCAGAGACGGTGTGGACAACCTTGACAGTATCCTTGAAGTGGTTGACGGTGTTATGGTTGCCCGTGGTGACTTAGGCGTAGAAATTCCGCCAGAAGAAGTCCCTGTTGTACAAAAAGATATGATTAGAAAATGTAATCTTGTAGGTAAGCCTGTTATCACTGCAACACAAATGCTTGAGTCTATGGTGAATAACCCTCGCCCAACCCGTGCAGAAGCCAATGACGTAGCAAACGCTATTTTTGACGGCACTGATGTTGTCATGCTTTCTGGTGAAACCGCAAATGGAAAATATCCTGTGGAAACCATCGACATGATGGCGCGTATTGCAATGGAAGCTGAAAAGTCCATTGACTATAAAACCAAGTACGCATCATATTATCGCAATATAAACAAGAATATTACCAATGCAATCAGCCACGCCGCAGTAACTACCGCAGCCGACATGGGCGCATCTTGTATTGTAGCCATCACCGACTCTGGTTTTGCGGCACGCATGGTTTCACGCTCCCGCCCAGATTGTCCAATTCTTGCAGTCACTTCAAGCCCTGTTGTATATCGTCAATGTAACTTGACATGGGGTTGTCTTCCCGTGCTTTCTCCAAGAACCATTGAAGGTGACAGTGAAGTCTTTGACATTGCAGAAGAAGTGGCAGTCAAATGCGGTGCAGCAAAAAATGGTGAAATTATTGTAGCCTTGGCAGGTGTACCCATTGGCAGTGCAGGTACAACAAACACCCTTCGTGTGCGTACTGTTGGTGATGTCTTGGCATCTGGCGAAGGAAATAAACGAGGCATTGTTAAAGGTATCACGCGCGTCTTTGATGGCAATATGGAAGAAACAGGACGCTTCTTCTTTGAACAAGGTGATATTATAATATGTACAAATACAGATGATTCCATGATGGATTATATCAAAAAAGCTGGTGCAATCGTTATTGGCTCATGGGATAAATTAGATTATAGTCACGCAGAAACAGTCGCAAAAGCACTAGACCTACCCATGCTTAAACTGAATGTAAAAGCAGTGGACTTCGTCAAATCTGGCTTAGATGTCACTGTTGACACCAATGAAGGACATCTGCTCAATGGATACAAGTAAATTTGAAGTCATCATTGCCCCATTAGGAACCCTAAAAGATTACACTTACACCGTAAATTTTTGCCGATACAATGGCAAATGGCTTTATTGCCGTGCCAAAAACCGTGATGTTTTTGAAACGGCAGGAGGTACAATTGAACGTGGTGAAGCAGTTTTAGATGCTGCAAAACGGGAACTATATGAAGAAACTGGAGCGATTCAATACAAAATCGCTCCAGCTTTTGATTATTCCGTCCGCAGGGGTGAAAGTACAGATTTTACACATGGGCAAGTTTTTGTAGTAGAAATTCATGAACTGGGCAACATGCCTGATTTTGAAATGGCAGAAGTCAAAGCCTTTGATACAATCCCAGACAAAATGCGTTTTCCAGAGATTTTGCCTGTGCTTTTTAGAAACGTACAAGGCTGGTTGACTGTGCAAAAATCTAAACAAGAAATATGGGATGTGTATGACGGAGACAGAAATTTAACAGGGCGTACACATCGGCGCGGCAAAAAACTGCCGACAGGAGACTATCATCTTATTGCAATTATTTTATTGCAAAACAGTAAAGGTGAGTTTTTAATTGTGAGACGTTCTCCCTTAATCACCGCACCCCTTGTGTGGAATTTCCCCGGCGGTTCAGCCGTGGCAGGTGATGATAGCCGTATAACTGCCGTAAAAGAACTGCAAGAGGAAACAGGGCTAATCGTTGCGCCAGAAGATGGAAAACTCATACTTTCTCACAAAAGCAGCAATGGTTTTTTTGATATATGGCACTTCAAACAAGACTTCAATATAAATGATGTAGTCCTGCAAGAAGGTGAAACCATTGACGCAAAATCTGCTACAGTTGAAGAAATCCGCCTTATGGTGAAATCAGGCGAAATGTACCCTTCAACTTATTTGGATGAAGTGTTTAGCAAACTTCCAAAATAAGATGACCAATGAACAAGAAAAGGGCATTCTACCTCGCTGAGTAATCTCTCTACAGAGACATACTCTTGGTGTAAAATGCCCTTTTCTTGTTTTACAAAGATTTGGTGAGATATTTCCTTGGAAATTCGACCCTAATCGTTTTCTTTGGGTCTACCACTTGACAAATCCGTACATCAGCAACCAAAGATGTGAGCATTACTGCGTCTTCTATTGTAAAGCCTTCGGAATCTTTCAGATAGCTGACCATATTTGCAACGGCCATGTCCACTGCGGTATCTAAATCTTCATCAGATGCCAATGTCATAACGTAGTTATCATTCACTATCATAGGAAGGGGTAGCTTTTTATCTTTGATTATATCCACTGTAACCGTGACACATCCAGACACTTCTACTCCAGTGACCCCAATTTCCCCATCAGCCATAACGGCATGTAAGTCTCCAAGTGCAAGCAATGCGCCGGGTACATTTACAGGCAAAAGTAATGTTGCACCTTCCCTTATTTCTTTACAATCCATATTACCGCCGTGCAAATCTGGTGCGCCGCAGGGTATTGCTTCATCTTTGGGCGCAACACCAATGACACCAATCATTTTATTTAATGGCAGTACTAAATCCTCAGAAAAATGCGCCATGTCATTTTTAATATCCACAACTTTAACAGTATTGTTTTGCAAAACAGAACCCATAGTTCCCATGCCCTTACCGCATAATACGACACCTGACGGCTCAATTTCAATCCTTTCAATTTTGACAGAAAGTATATCACCCCATGCTGCCCCATTGACATACACTGGGCCTGTTGCAGGGTTTATCTTTTCCCAGTCCAGTTCCACAAAATCTTCTGGTGATTTAATTTGACCTTGAAAGGCATCCCATGTTTCAAATTGAACTTGCTCCCCTGGATTGATGTGCAACACAGGTTTATTTTGCCCACTCATGGTGTACACGATTGAATCTTTAGATATGCTTTGCATGTTTATTCTCCTTTTAGACCTATATTGTACCTACAGCCGAAAATTTCTTAAATATTATATCACGCATTTATTCTCTTGGACATTATCTACTCACTTCATTTATACTAATGTAAAAGAAAGGTTTGATAATATGACATTTTTACCAACAACACCGCAAGAGGCAAATAAAACGGTTGACTTTGTGCTGGTTACAGGTGACGCATATGTAGACCATCCATCTTTTGGGGCAAGTATAATCGCCCGTGTATTGGAATCACACGGATATTTTGTAGCCATTCTTGCACAGCCAGACTGGAAAACTACCGCAGATTTTACCCAGTTCGGGCGACCAAAGCTGGGTTTCCTTGTGACAGGGGGAAGTGTAGATTCTATGGTGAATCATTATACAGTGGCACTGCATAAACGCAAGACAGATGTCTATTCCCCTGGTGGACAATTAGGCAAACGCCCCAACCGTGCTACGATTGTGTATTGCAATAAAATTAGAGAGGTTTACAAAGATGTTCCCATTATTATAGGCGGATTAGAGGCAAGCTTGCGCCGTCTTGCCCATTATGATTACTGGGATAATGCCGTGCGTCGGTCTATTTTGCTGGACTCTGCGGCAGATTTAATTGTATATGGCATGGGGGAGCATCAAATTGTAGAAATTGCAGAAGCCTTGGAAAGTGGACTTGTGGTGCAGGATATCACATTTATTGCAGGTACGGTTTTTAAAACGAAAGATATTTCATTTTTGGACGAGCCTTTAATTTTGCCGTCTTTCAAATCGATAAAAGAACCAACCACCAGTGCGAAAAAAGAATATGCTAAAAGCTTCATGCTACAATATCACAATACAGATTATCTGACCGCAAAGGTATTAGTTGAAACATATCCGAATGCCTATGTCGTGCAAAACAAACCTGCAAAGCCACTAACCACCGCAGAACTTGACCGTGTGTATTCATTGCCCTATGGGCGGGATTATCACCCAAGTTATAAAGAATCAGGTGGTATTCCTGCAATTGAAGAAGTAAAGTTTAGCATCACAAGCAATCGTGGATGTTTTGGCAGTTGTAATTTTTGCGCATTAAGTTTTCATCAAGGTAGATTAGTACAGTCCCGAAGCCACAAGTCAATCATTGCCGAAGCTACAAACTTTACTTATGATATAGGGTTTAAAGGATATATTCATGATGTAGGTGGGCCTACTGCCAATTTTCGCAAACCTTCTTGTGACAGGTGGTTTCGCGAAGAGGCAATACCCTGCAAACGGCAATGCCTAACCCCAAAACCCTGCCCAAACCTACAATACGACCATGCAGATTTTACAAAGCTTTTAAAATCATTGCGGGAAATTCCAAAGGTGAAAAAGGTCTTTGTACGTTCAGGTATACGATATGATTACATTTTGCATGACCCAAAGGGCGATGTGTTTTTGCAAGAATTATGCGCCCATCACATAAGCGGGCGGCTAAAAGTCGCACCAGAACATGTGTCGCCCAAAGTGTTAAATGCCATGGGTAAGCCCGATTTTGACGAGTATAAAAAATTTGCCCAAAAATTTCAGATGGTAAATGAAAAACTTGGAAAAACCCAATACCTTGTGCCATATCTTATGTCCAGTCACCCTGGTTGTAATCTTGATGATGCAATAGAGCTTGCCGAACATTTGCAAAGTGTAAACCAGCAGCCCGAGCAAGTGCAAGATTTCTACCCAACCCCGGGTACACTGTCTACATGTATGTACTACACAGGACTAGACCCGCGTACAATGAAGCGAATTTTTGTGCCAAAGACCCAGCGGGAGAAAACCACCCAGCGGGCGTTAATGCAATATCGTCTGTCCAATAATTACGAGATTGTAAAGGCCGCCCTTATTCGTGCTGGGCGTAAAGACTTAATTGGACATGACCCAAAGGCATTACTTCGTCCAAGAAAAATGCAAAATAAACGCAAGTAACTATTTAACTAGAGTTGAATAAAAGCCCTTGAAACCATTGGGATTACAGGGGCTTTTTTGTATGTTAGAAAACTGCTATAATTGGCATGGTACAAAATCTTTATTGAAAATGCTTTGCTGAACGCATATAATATTCCTATCAAGATACAACAGAAAATCAGCAAAGGAGAGATACACTCATGGATAAAAAAGCAGACACCGTGGCAAAAATAGA
>Ga0123352_10000061_pt1 | contig 109799 bp, 107 predicted proteins | sample TergutLab28metaG_FD_89700 | JGI IMG/M metagenome (GOLD analysis project Ga0123352, IMG submission 89700) | Labiotermes labralis P1 segment gut microbial communities from Petit-Saut dam, French Guiana - Lab288 P1 | ecosystem: Host-associated > Arthropoda: Insects > Digestive system > Gut ...
AAGCGTGAGAACTTAACAATACAACATATATGTAAAAACCGCTACATTTTTTTATCTATTTCAAGAAATGGTAAGCAAAAGGAAAAGTTGTACTAGCCGTCGCGTCAGCGATTTGGTACAATATAAGGGCTGATTTAAAATGACTGGATGAGGAGAAAAAATGGGACTTTTATCATATATTAACGAAGAGATTCAAGTAATACGTGAACGTGACCCGGCCATAAAATTAAACTTAGAGGTGTTACTTTACCCTGGTTTTAAGGCAATTATGAGTTATCGTTTGGCACATCGTTTGTACAAAAAAAGATTTTATTTTTTAGCACGTTGGATTTCCCAGCGTACTGCTCGTACCACTGGGATTGAGATTCATCCCGGCGCAAGGATTGGCAGAGGTTTGTTCATTGACCATGGCAGTGGTGTGGTGATTGGAGAAACAGCTATCATTGGGAATAATGTTACTTTATATCAAGGGGTAACATTAGGTGGTACAGGCAAAGAAAAGGGCAAGCGTCATCCTACTTTGCAGGACAATGTTATGGTGAGTGCAGGCGCAAAGATTTTAGGATCCTTTACCATTGGGCGAAATTCAAAAATTGGAGCAGGTTCTGTGGTTTTAGAAGAAGTTCCGCCGAATTGCACCGTGGTTGGTGTGCCCGGTCGCATTGTAAAACGTGGGGAAAGCAAAATACCAAGGACTACCTTAGCCCATGGTGATTTGCCTGATCCTGTACGCAATGACATCCAATGTTTGCGTGAAAAAGTGGAGGAATTAGAGCGGTTGATGCATGGGCAAAAAGAGAAAAAGGAGTAAAAACAAATGAAACTTTATAATACATTATCAAGAACAAAAGAAACGTTTGTGCCTGTTGAAGCGGGAAAGGTTAAGATTTATGTTTGTGGTCCCACTGTGTACAATTTTATTCACATTGGAAATGCCAGACCGATGATTGTATTTGATACGGTGCGCAGATATTTTATTTATAAAGGGTATGATGTGAATTTTGTTTCAAATTTTACAGATATAGATGATAAGATTATTCAAGAGGCAATTGCAGAAGGGGTGACTGCGGAGGAAATTTCGAAACGCTATATCAAAGAATGTTTGATTGATATGGCAAGTATGAATGTATTACCATCTACCACAACCCCTTTGGCCACGGAAGAAATTTGTGGCATGGTAGAAATGATTCAAACTTTGATAAACAAGAGCTTCGCTTATCAAAAAAATGGAACGGTTTATTTTCGGGCACGGAAATTTGAAGATTATGGTAAGTTATCCGGTAAAAATTTAGATGATTTGCAAACAGGCGGACGTTCTCTGTTGGTTTCAGGGGTAGATGAAAAAGAAGATGCTTTGGACTTTGTTCTTTGGAAGCCCAAAAAAGAGGGAGAACCTGCTTGGGAGTCGCCTTGGAGTGCCGGTCGTCCGGGTTGGCACATTGAATGCTCTGCCATGTCTAAAAAATATTTGGGTGAAGAAATTGATATTCATGCAGGTGGGGAAGATTTGGTATTCCCCCATCATGAAAATGAAATTGCGCAAAGTGAAGCAGCCAATGGAAAGCGATTTGCCAAATATTGGATACACAACGCTTTTTTAAACATTGATAATCGTAAGATGTCAAAGTCTGAGGGGAATTTTTTTACGGTAAGAGAAGTTGCTGCAAAATATGATTTACAAGTATTGCGTTTCTTTATGCTGTGTGCCCATTATCGTAGTCCGTTGAATTTTTCGGAAGCATTGATGAAAGCAGCAAAAGCAGGTTTGGATCGGATTATTACGGCAGTGGATAATGTGAAATTTTTAAAAGACAATACAAAAGTGATTGCACTTACAGACAAAGAAAAAGAATTGCTTTGTAAGATAGATGGTTTTGTGGTTGAATTTGAGCAGGCTATGGATGATGATTTTAATACAGCAGATGCTGTAACGGCTATTTTTGAATTGGCCAAATTTAGCAATAAACATGCAACAGGTGGTTCTTCTGTGGCATTTTTAAATATGCTACAAGAAACATTTGTGAAATTAAGTGATGTTTTGGGTTTGATTGTGGATAAAAAAGCGGATATGTTAGCGAAGGATATCGAGCTTCTCATTGAAGCGCGCCAAGATGCCAGAAAAAACAAAGACTTTGCCAAAGCGGATGAAATTCGGGATGAATTATTATCACAAGGGATCGTTTTGGAAGATACCCGTGAAGGAGTTAAATGGAAGAAAGCATAAAATTGGGATTGGATTATTATATTCAAGAAACCTTTGATTTGAAACAGATCGACGTTCAGTCATATTCGCCTTTGGTATTTGCTTATATCGGTGATTGTGTTTATGATTTAATCATCAAATCCATGGTGGTTCAGCAAGGAAATCGACAGGTACAAAAGCTCCATCAAGATACCAGCAAATTGGTGCAAGCTTCTGCCCAGTCTGCGATTATGCGATTTATTCAAGCACATTTGACAGAGGAAGAGCACGTCATTTATCGACGGGGTAGAAATGCAAAGTCTGTCACACCTGCTAAAAATCAGTCCATTACAGATTATCGCAGGGCTACAGGTTTTGAGGCTTTATTGGGTTTTTTATATTTGAAGAAAGAATATGCAAGAATCATGGAATTGGTAAAAATGGGATTGGAGAAATATAATGATGGAAAATCTTGAGCAAAATCAAGCACTGATAGAGTCGCAGATGATTGAGGGGCGCAACGTGGTCATAGAAGCCTTTCGTTCCGGCAAAACCATTGATAAGGTTTTTATCTTAGACGGAAGTCAGGACGGAGCCATTCAGACAGTGCTTCGTGAGGCCAAAAAGCAGGACACGATTCTTCATTTTGTAAGTAAAGATCGTTTAAATCAAATGAGTGAAACAGGAAAGCACCAAGGTGTGATTGCTTATTTGTCATCTTATGAATATAGTGAAATTTCGGATATGTTGGCATTGGCAAAGGAAAAAGAAGAGCCTCCTTTTTTGATTTTATTGGATCATATTGAAGACCCCCATAATTTAGGGGCGATTATCAGGACCGCCAATTTGGCGGGTGCCCATGGTGTGATTATTCCAAAACGTCGGGCAGTCGGTCTTACGGCAACGGTCGTAAAAACTTCAGCCGGTGCTTTGCACTATACACCGGTGGCAAAAGTGACCAATCTGACCAAAACCATAGAAACATTAAAAAAAGAAGGCATATGGTTTGTTTGTGCGGATATGACGGGAGAAACTATGTATTCTTTTAATTTAACCGGTCCGTTGGGCTTGGTGATTGGCAATGAGGGGGCAGGTGTCAGTCGCTTGGTAAAAGAGGCTTGTGATTATGTGGCGAAGATTCCGGTGCAAGGGGATATTGATTCTTTGAATGCTTCGGTGGCGACAGGGGTTTTTGCCTTTGAAATTGTTCGGCAACGTTTACAAAAGTAGCATTCAATTTGGAGAAATTAAAATGTATAACAATGCCTATGATACTTGGGCAGATGAGGACTTAATTGTTCATTTGCGTCGAGGTGAAGAGGATATTATGGATTACCTGATGATAAAGTATAAAGGCTTAGTGCGAAGTAAAGCTAAGGCTATGTTTTTATTGGGTGGGGAAAATGACGACTTGATTCAAGAGGGTATGATTGGTTTAATGAAAGCTGTTCGCAATTTTGATGAAAATCAGGGGGCGGCTTTTTCTACTTTTGCAAATTTATGTATATCCAGGCAAATGTATACAGCCATTGAATGGGCCGGACGGATGAAGCATATGCCTTTGAATTATTACGTATCTTTATATGAAGATGAAACATCGGATGACGAAAAAAAACCATTCTTAATTGATACCATAGAGTCGGAAGCAAACAACAATCCGGAAGTTTTATATTTTGGAAAAGAGTTGATAGAGGGTTTTATTGAACGATTGACAAAACGATTAAGCCCTTTGGAAAATAAAGTATTACCCTTGCATTTATTGGGGCATGATTATCAACATATTGCAAAAATCCTAGATAAAACCCCAAAAGCAATTGACAATGCATTACAACGTTGCAAGCAAAAGGCAGAAAAATTATTACAGGAGGAAATGTAAATGAAAGTAGTATTGGTAAATGGAAGTCCAAACAAGGAAGGAAGTACCTATGTGGCATTAAAGGAAATCGCGGATACCCTATATCAAGCCGGTGTAGAAAGTGAGATCTTTTGGTTGGGCAAAAAGGCCATTGGTGGTTGCATTGCCTGTGGACAGTGTGGGACGTTAAAAAAATGTGTATTTGATGATGTGGTAAATGAATTTAGGGAAATCGCCATGGGTGCGGATGGCTTTGTTTTTGGCACTCCGGTTCATTTTGCTTCAGCAAGTGGTAATATAACATCATTTATGGACCGACTCTTTTATTCAGAGGCAGTTGGAAATCGCTGTGCCGCCTTAAAATTAAAGCCGGCAGCTTCTGTTGCGATTGCCAGACGTGGTGGTGCTAGTGCGGCTTTGGATCAATTGAATAAATATATCAATTATGCGGAAATGCCCATGGTTTCTTCCAGTTATTGGAATATGGTTCATGGAGCCAATGCAAAGGATGTACCCGAGGATAAAGAGGGATTGTACACCATGCGGGTATTGGCACGGAATATGGTTTATTTGCTCAAATGTTTGGAAGCCGGAAAAAATGCCGAAATATCCCCACCGGAATATGAGAAAAAGCAGTGGACAAATTTTATTCGATAGGACAGCATAAATGAATGAATATAGAATGGTTATTTATTTGTATGTAAGCTGTTGAGCGGGATTGAACCGCCGACCTCTTCCTTACCAAGGAAGTGCTCTACCACTGAGCCACAACAGCAAATGCAACATATTTTTCATACGCAACATTAGTAATATACTACATAGAAGGGAGCGTTGTCAAGATATAATGCAATATCTACTTTTGTTTTTAGAGGGTATTATTACTTTTATTTCTCCTTGCTTTTTGCCTTTGCTACCGATGTATATTTCTTATCTCGCAAAGAGCAATGAGACAGGAGAGGAAGAAAAGTCCTTTCTCAATGCGATCGGGTTCGTATTGGGGTTTTCGTTGGTGTTCATTGCATTAGGGGCATTTGCCGGAAGTCTGGGGGGATTACTTCGAGATTATAGCATTCAAATCAATATCATAACCGGATTGATTGTTGTGATGTTTGGTTTGAATTATTTGGGCATATTCCGTTTTCGGTTTCCGTCTTTCTCTAAAAGATTACATGAAAAATGGGCGGACAAAGAAAGTAAAACCTTACATTTTCCGTCGGCGTTTTTGTTTGGTATGATATTTTCCATTACGTGGACCCCTTGTGTTGGAGCTTTTCTTGGTGCAGCATTACTTCGAGCAGCAGGGCAGGGTAGCTTGCTAGAGGGGATGATGATGTTATTTGTTTTTTCCATGGGCATCGGTATACCTTTTATTGTAAGTGCCATGCTGATTAGCCGATTAAAAGTTGCATTTTCCTTTATTAAAAAGCATTATCGGGTTATTAACGCTTTTTCCGGTGGGTTATTGATTGTGATTGGGATACTTATGATGACAGGAATTTTTGGACGTTTTATCATGGCCCTCGTACCATAAAGGATTGTTTCGGAAAGGATGATGATTTATGGAAAATAAAAAAACGAAACTCTTATTTGGGATGGTAGCTTTTGTTGCATTACTGATTGTTGCTGTATTTGTTTATAATCACTTTGTCGATTCGGAAGGCAGTTCAGAAAATTTGGTATCTATTGGAGAGGAAGACAATCCCATTGTAGCAACGGATTTTGTCATGACGAATGAACAGAACGAAGAAGTACAATTATCCGGTTTTTTCGGCAAACCCATCGTGCTTAATTTTTGGGCAACATGGTGTCCATCCTGTGTGGCAGAATCGCCATATTTTGAAAAATTGTATCAAGAAATGGGGGACGAGGTTCATTTCATTAAAGTTAATCTTTTGGACGGGCAACGTGAAACGAGAGCGCGTGTGGATGATTATATGATAAACAATGATTACCATTTTCCTGTTTATTTTGATATAACAGGAGAAGGAGCGGCAAACTATGGCGTGCGCTCCATTCCCTTTTCTATATTTATTGACGCAAATGGTTATGTTGTTGGTGCTGCGCAAGGTACGTTGGATGAAGCTGGTTTACGCCAGGGAATCCGGATGGCCCAATAATGTGTTTGCATCTACATATTCTAAGTCTTGCGCTTCTGCGATGGCTTCGTAAACTATCTTGCCTTTTAGCGTGTTGAGCCCTTGCAACAATGCAGGATTTTCCTGACAGGCTTTTTGATAGCCTTTGTTTGCGATTTCCAAAGCATAAGGTATCGTCACATTGGTTAAAGCCATGGTTGATGTGCGTGGCACTGCCCCTGGCATATTTGCCACAGAATAATGAATGATATTGTGTTTTTCAAAGGTGGGTGCATCGTGGCTGGTGATTCGATCAATGGTCTCAAAACTGCCACCTTGGTCAATGGCGATATCTACGATAACCGAGCCACTTTCCATTTTTTTTACAACTTCTTCAGAAACTAGCGTAGGTGCTTTGGCACCTGGAATAAGCACTGCTCCAATTACCAAATCAGATTTTTTCACTGATTCTTCGATGGTATATGGATTGGACATCAGCGTGTGAATACTATTGCCAAAAATATCATCCAATTGACGCAAGCGGTTGGCATCTACGTCCAAAATGGTCACATCTGCCCCTAGCCCAATGGCAATTTTTGCAGCGTTGAGACCGGCAACACCACCACCGATGATGGTAACGCGGGCACGAGCCACGCCGGGTACTCCTGCCAATAACATACCTTTTCCACCATTGCTACGTTCTAAAAAACGCGCTCCGATTTGCACGGACATTCTTCCGGCGACTTCACTCATTGGCATAAGCAACGGGAGAGAACCGTCTTTTAATTGAACGGTTTCATAAGCGATACCTACGATTTTCTGTTCTAACATTTTTTTTGTCAAATCCAATTCAGGAGCTAAGTGTAAATAGGTAAACAAAATCAAGTTCTCTCGAAAAAAATCATATTCAGCAGGTAATGGCTCTTTTACTTTCATAACCATATCTACATCCCATGCTTCTTTTGCAGAGCTTACAATTGTTGCGCCTACTTTTTGATAATCATCATCTGAAAAGCCTGAACCGAATCCCGCTTTTGTTTCAATCCGTACTTCATGCCCGAAATGAATGAGTTGTACAACACCCGCAGGTGTAATGGCAATTCGATTTTCATTGTTTTTTATTTCTTTTGGAATACCAATTCGCATATGTCTCTCCCCTTTTTTATTCACATTTTCTAAAATCATATCACATTTTAAAGGAATTTTCTAATGGTTTTTGATTTACTAGTCTTTGAAATTTAATTTTATTTTGCCTTTGACCTGTGTTATAATAATGTGTGTTTGTGTTGCCGAATAAAATAGACATGAAGCAAGAAAATGGAATCAAATCATTGGCACCGGAGGAGCGTCCTTATGAGAAATGCGAGCGTTATGGTGTTTCTAGTTTGAGTAATATTGAATTGTTGGCGATTTTGCTTCGTAATGGAACAAAGGGCGAGAGTTCTTTGAACTTAGCAAAGCGCATTTTGTACAATGCTTCGTCTGGAGATGGTTTATTGTCTTTACACGATTGGTCTAGCGAACAGCTTTTGGCTTTAAATGGCATTGGACGGGTCAAAACCATTCAAATTATGAGCCTATTGGAATTGGCAAAGCGTTTGGCGATGGCAAGAGCGGAGTCCGGTTTAAATTTCAAAGAACCGGCATCCATTGCCCGGTATTACATGGAGGATTTGCGACACAATAAACAAGAGGTGATGAAATTACTGTTGTTGAATTCAAAAAACACGTTAATTGATTCGACGAATATCGCAAAGGGAACGGTAAATTCTTCTGTGATTACACCTCGTGAATTATTTATTATCGCATTGCAAAAGCATGCTGTTTCCATTATTCTTATGCACAATCACCCAAGTGGTGACCCTATGCCGAGTAAGGAGGATGTGCTTTTGACCAGACGTATTTATGAGGCAGGTGCTATGTTGGGCGTTGAATTGCTTGACCATATTGTGATTGGGAACAATTGTTATGTCAGTTTGCGAGAAAAAGGATTTTTATAAAAATGCCTAGAAGTATTTATGGTTTAGATATTGGTACTTATGAAATCAAGGTTTTTGACAAAAAAAACAAAAAAATATGGAAGCAAAAAAACGTCATAGCGGTAAAAGGCAAGGATGATATTTTTGCAATGGGTGATGCCGCTTATGAGATGTATGAAAAAACCCCTGATGATATTCGGATTGTTTTTCCCATGCAAGAAGGTGCGATTGCCAGTTTTGACAGCATGCAATACCTATTGGGAACATTGCTGAATAATACTCGTTTGTTTGTGCGCGGTTCCGAATATTTGTTGGCTGTGCCGACTGATGTGACCGAGGTGGAAAAGCGTGCTTTTTATGATTTGGTTTTAAATTCACGTGGCAAAGCAAAATCGGTTCGTATTGTTGAGCGGGGGATTGTAGATGCTTTGGGGGCAGGTGTAGATATCTGGAGTACTTCCGGGGTGATGATTGCAAATTTTGGTGGTGGCACTACAGAACTTTCCGTTTTATCGGCAGGTGGTATGGTATTAAATCGTTTGGTGAAAATCGGCGGAACCCATTTAGACAATGCGATTATTAATTTGGTGCGCCGTAATCAAGACATGTTGATTGGTCATAGTGCAGCAGAAAATTTACGTTGTAAGTTCGGTGTTTTTGAACAAGAAACGGATGCCACAGCTATGGTGAGTGGTAAGAGTATTCTAAGCGGCATTCCCCATCGGAAAGATATTTCCAGTGGACTGGTGCGTGCTGCATTAAAAGAACCTTTAGAAGAATGTGTCAATGCCATCAAAATTATGATTGATCGCACTCCTTCAGATATTCAAAAGGGGATTTTTGAAAATGGTCTTTATCTTACAGGTGGAATTGCCCGTATATCGGGTTTAGATTCTTTTTTGGAGTCTCATATCAATTTGCCTGTCCATGTGGCACATGAACCTGAATTTAGTTCTATGCGTGGTTTAGAAGTGATTATGTCAAGTAAAGTTTATCGGAAGTTCTCTTATTCTATGCTAAACGAGGATTATAGGTGGTTAAGGTAGATGAAAAAAAGAAGTAGTAGTGGAATTTCAAATAAATATTGGCTGTTATTTTTAAGTCTCATTTGCATTGCTTTGATGGTATTATCTGCTTTTTCCGAGCAAGCAACCGGTGTTTTTCGAGTTTTGGCAAATGTGACGGTGGTACCCTTGCAATCCGGTGTCAATCACATCGGTACTTGGTTGGGTGATATGAATGACAATTTCGAAACCATGGAAATGCTTCGTACAGAAAATCAAGCATTGCAAACAGAGGTCAATCGTCTATCTGCGGAGAATAACCTTTTGGTGCAAGATAAGTTTGAGTTGCAACGTTTACAAGAGTTATTTCAGTTGGATCAGCAATATGCCGATTATGAGACCATTGGTGCACGTGTTGTAGGGATTAGTGGTAATAATTGGTTTAACAATTTTACAATTAATCGTGGTAGTTTACATGGTGTTCGGGTAGATATGAACATCATCGCAGGCAATGGTCTGGTGGGTATTGTGACAGATGTTGGACCGACTTGGTCTACGGTTCGTTCTATTATTGATGATGTGAGTAATGTAAGTGGTATGGTGTTGGCAACTTCGGATCGTACGATTGTCCGGGGTGATTTAACTTTGATTAATGAAGGCCGCATGCGTTTTGAACAGATGGAAAACAATGAAAATCCTGTTGCAGTGGGTGACCAGATTGTGACTTCCTACATTAGCAATTTATTTTTACAGGGTCTTTTGATTGGATATATTAGCGAGGTCAATGTAGATTCCAATAACTTAACACGATCCGGTTATATTGTGCCGGCTGTTGACTTTCAAAACATTCAAGAAGTTCTGGTGATTATGCAAACAAAAGCGGATGTGGTAGGCATGGAAGCAGAAAGTATCGCAGAAGAAATGAATGAAACAACAGACAGTGGGGCGGGAGAAAACTAACATGAAGCGCTTAAAACTAAAACGGTTTTTCATTGGAGTAGCCTTGGTTTTGGCAGTTGTGTTGATACAAACCACGGTGTTAAATCTCATTGCGATTGCCAATATTCGCCCCAACTTGATTATTATCTTAACGGCATCTTTTGGTTTTATGCGTGGCTCCAAAGAGGGTATGTTTGTTGGATTTGGTGCAGGATTGCTGTTGGATATATTATTTGGTAATATCATCGGTTTTTATGCTTTGATTTATCTGGTCTTTGGATTTTTAAACGGCTTGTTTCAACAGATTTATTTAGATGAAGATATTAAACTGCCCATTTTGTTAATTAGTGTAAGTAGTTTTGTTTATGGATTATTTATTTATTTTTTCCATTTTGTATTAAGAGGTGTATTTGATTTTTTCCATCTGCTCAATGCGATTATTTTACCTGAATTGATTTATACAATTGCCGCAACATTGGGTTTGTATCCTTTTATTTTATTTATCAATCGTAAATTAGAGACGGAAGAAAAAAGGAGAGCGAGTAAATTTGGTTAAAGATTTTTTTAGACGGGTAAAAAACACGATGGCACGACTTGCCCAATCTCGTTTAATGTTATTGGGTATTATTACAAGTCTGTGTTTTATTATATTGATTCACCGTATATTTGATTTGCAAATTGTTCAGGGGCAATATTATCTGGACAACTTTCGTTTGCAAATTCGTCGTACCCGGGAGATACAGGGAACCAGAGGAAATATTTATGATAGAAACGGAAACCTTTTAGCTTACAATGAACTTGCCAATTCTATCATCATAGAGGGAGATGTACAAGGCCGGGATGGTTTATCTAGAAATGAGGTACTAAACGGTATTTTGGCTGATGTGATTGAAATTGTGGAAGCCCATGGAGATAGTATCATCAGTGGTTTTGGTATTATTTTAGACGGGACAGGTAATTATGCCTTTGCCATGACCAATGAATTTTCTCGTTTGCGCTTTATTGCAGATGTATTTGGTGAACGTAATATTGATGATTTAACACCGGAACAGGCAAATTCCACAGCGGATGATATTATTCGGCGTCTGGCGACTCATGAAACCTTTGGTTATGGTTTAGATTTGGAGAAATACGACAGAGCTTTTATTTTACAAATGATCAATTTACGGTATTCCATTCATTTAAATAGTTTTACGCAATATATTCCGACCACTTTGGCATATGATGTAAGTGACGAGACGGTGGCTGCGATTATGGAAAATCAGTATCGTCTGTTTGGTGTAAGTGTTTCGGAATATTACATGCGACGTTATTATGCTGCGAATTATTTTGCCTCTATTATAGGTTATACTGGCAAGATTTCCCAAGAAGAGTTGGATCTTTTAAATGCGGATGGGCCAGAGCGTTATTCCATGAATGATATTGTCGGAAAAGCAGGGATAGAGCAGGTTATGGAAGAAGTACTGCAAGGCAATAAAGGTTCTATGACTTTTTATGTAGATAATCGTGGGCGTGTAACGGATGTTGTTGACTTTATAGAACCCGGTCCCGGAAATAGTGTTCATTTGACCATTGACCGTGATTTACAAATTTGGGGTTATCATGTGATACAAGAAAAATTAGCAGGTATTATTTTGGATCGTCTCCGCAACGTGATGAATTATGATCCCGGTTTAGAACGTTCTGCAAGTGATATTATTATACCGATTGATCAAGTATATTTTCATTTTATCGCAAATAATATCATTGATAGTTCCAGATTTCCCAATGCGAGCGCAGGTACGGCTCAAAACGCATTGTATCATACTTTTGGCAATCAAAAAGGGCAGGTGTTAACCGAGGTGCTTGCTTATTTAAATAATCCGAATGGCATTCCTTATGGTGAATTAAGTTCAGAAATGCAAGATATTATGTCTTATATTTCCATTACTTTACTATCCACCAATACAAGTATTTTAATACGGGATAATATTGATACAAATGATTCTGTTCATAGGGCATGGACAATAGATGAGAGCATTAATATACATGAATACCTCAATCATGCAATTACGGAAAATTGGATTGACACCGGTGTTTTGGCAAATTATGTGGATTTAGATAGATATACGGATGCAAGTTCTGTGTATGAGGCTATTGTAAGTTATTTAGAAGGTGTGTTGGTAAATGATATCGTGTTTGAGCGAATGATTTATTTAGGTCTTATTCGGAGTGGCGGTATTACAGGCGGACAGATTTTTGCAGCCGTTTATGAGCAAGGTGTTTTGCCTATGGACCAAGAAAGCTATCAAGGACTTTTGACGGGCACAGTGGAACCATTTGGTTGGGTGCGTAGTAAGATCCAGAATTTAGAAATTACACCGGGACAATTGGGTCTGGAACCAAGCACAGGTTCAGTGGTAATTAGTGAGCCAGGTACAGGGGCGGTTTTAGCATCGGTATCCTACCCGGGATATGATAACAACCGATTGGCAAATACCATAGATGCAGATTACTATAATGCTCTTATGAATAGTTTGTCCAGGCCTTTTTGGAACAATGCAACACAAGAAAGTACAGCACCCGGTTCTACCTTTAAGATGGTGACGGCTGTTGCAGGTTTGACAGAGGGACTTATTGATGCCGGCACTCATATTTTTTGCGAGGGAGAGTTTAAAAGAGTAACCCCTCACCCACGTTGTTGGAGTTATCCTTATGGGGATGGTTCCAGTGATGTAATTAGAGCCCTTGATGTATCTTGTAATGTATTCTTTTATTCCTTGGGGTTTGACATGGGTATAAGCAATGGCGTATATAATGATGCCGATAGTATTCGTTTACTGGCACAATATGCCGCCGGATTTGGTTTAAATGAGCCAAGTGGTATTGAAATACCGGAGGTGCTACCCCATGTTTCCGATGAGATTGGTGTTCTATCAGCCATTGGACAAGGAACCAACAACTTTACGACAAGTCAGCTAAATCGTTATGTGGCAACCATTGCAAATCGCGGCGATTTGTTTGAGTTGACCTTACTTGACCGCACAACCGATGCTACAGGACGGTTGATTAATGATTATACCCCTGCATTGATTCGTAGCATGGATTCTGTAAGTAGTGGCACATGGGATTTGGTGGAGCAGGGTATGGTAAATATGGTATTGAATCATCGTAGTTTTGCCACGCCGGAACATCAGATATCCATGGCGGGTAAAACAGGAACGGCACAGCAAAGCAATGTAAATCCTGACCATGCATTGTTTGTGGCTTTTGCCCCAGTGGAAAATCCGGAGTATGCAATTTCGGTACGTATTACAAATGGTTATACCTCAACTTATGCGGCTGAAATCGCACGAGATATTATGCGGATTCAGATGGGATCGGCTGATGTAGATGAAGTGATCACAGGTCGGGCAGCACCGTTGGGTGTGTCCAGTCATGACTAGATAAGGTGTTTTCAAAAAGGAAGAGATATGATTTCCAAAGTTAAAAATCTAAACAAAAAATATAATTTTAAAAACTATCAATTCAGTTTGGTGATTTTGGTTATTATCCTTTCTGTTTTTGGTGCTTTTATGGTAGGTAGTGCCGCACCTGCTTTATTTAACTTACAATTGGCAGGTGTGGTTGTAGGTGCTGTTATCATGGTGATTATTTCATTGATTGATTATAGTTGGGTGTTGAAATTTGTATGGGTATTGTATGGCATCAATCTGATTTTTTTGGTTGCAACTGCTTTGTTTGGCACAGAAGTCAACGGAGCAACCCGGTGGTTGGATCTTGGTTTTGTACAATTTCAACCATCCGATTTGACCAAAATTATTTTGATTTTGTTTTTTGCTAAATTTCTAATGGTAAGAGAAAAGGCGATTAATACAAAAGGAACCTTGTTTTTTTCTATTGCGCTTATGGCACCGTCGGCATTTTTAATTTTGCGGCAACCAAACTTATCCAATACCATTACTTTGATTGTTGTTTTTTGCGTTATGCTTTATTTGGCAGGCTTAAGTTATAAGTTCATTGGTGTTCTATTTGCCATTGTAATTCCTTTGGCCATTGTGTTTTTGATTATTGCAATTCAACCCAATCAACCAATTTTAAGAGATTATCAGCAAAATCGTATTTTAGCATGGCTAAATCCGGAAGAATTTGCGGATGCGGAAGCCTATCAACAAATCAATTCTGTTATGGCCATTGGCTCAGGACAACTTACAGGGAAAGGCTTTGATAATGACGCAACAGATTCTTTGAAAAACAGTAATTTTATTGCAGAGCCTCAAAATGACTTTATTTTTGCAATTATTGGTGAGGAATTAGGGTTTTTGGGTGGTTCATTTGTCATTATTATGCTATTATTAATAGTGTTGCTGTGTATTCTTACAGGTATTCGTGCCAAAGATTTAGCAGGTCGGATTATTTGTGGAGGATTGGCTGCTTTGATTGGGTCACAGACCTTTATCAATATTGCTGTGGCAACGCATATTTTTCCAAATACAGGTATTTCGCTTCCGTTTGTGAGTTACGGATTGACCTCTTTGGTGTGTTTTTATGCAGGCATCGGATTGGTTTTAAATGTCGGTTTACATCCACATAAATTATCCGGTAAATATCCGAATAAGTATTAGATTTTGTTGGGTTTTGCCGGTTTAGAAAAGACAAGGAGACATAATCATATGAACATAGGACTTGTGGCACATGATGCAAAGAAAAAACTGATGCAAAATTTTTGTATCGCTTATCAAGGTATTTTGAGCAAGCATGACTTATATGCCACTGCGACGACGGGAAATTTGGTAGAAAGTGTAACAAATTTGCATATTCATAAATTTTTGGCAGGACATTTGGGGGGGCAACAGCAGTTGGGTGCGCAAATTGAACAAAATCAAATTGATTTATTGATTTTTTTTAGGGATCCTTTGACCCCTTTGTCCCATGAACCAAATATCAATGATATTGTAAAGTTTTGTGATATTTATAACATTCCGATGGCTACCAATATCGCAACGGCTGAAGCTCTGATTTTAGCTTTGGATAGAGGAGATTTGGACTGGCGTGAGATATATAAATAAAAAGAAAAAACAAAATCGAATTCTGCTTATCTTTATGATGATGGTTGTGATTGCGATGATGGTTGTTTCCTGCCAAAGTGTAGATCATCGTACCATTGCAGCAGATAATATTCGTGCATATGAATTGCAACATTTCAACCGTAGCCTCATGCGTCAGACGATGTTTGCGGCTAATTTAGCTGTTACAACTACGGATGTAGGTATGGGAGATTTCACTTTATCACCAGACATATATGCGGCTCTTTTGGTTGATGTGAACAATCGCTCCGTACTATATGGAAAAAATCTTTTTGCATCTTTATATCCGGCTAGTACCACCAAACTCATGACAGCATATTTGACGTTCCGATATGGAAATCTGGAAGATATGGTGACCGTGAGCGAAAGAGCTGTTGCCTTTGATTGGACTGTGCAATTAGGCGGTTTTCAGGCAGGAGATACCGTTTCTTTGTTTGATTTATTGTGTGGTATGATTTTGCATTCCGGTAATGATAATTCCGTTGCCATTGCGGAACATATCGCGGGGAGTGAGGAGGCCTTTGTTCAACTGATGAATGAAGAAGCGAAGCGAATCGGAGCAACCCGTACCACCTTTGTTAATTCCCATGGACTTCATGACGCAAATCAGGTTACAACTGCTTATGATTTGTATTTGATTTTCAATGTACTTTTACAAGACCAGCGCTTTGTAGATATCATTCAAATGCCTTATCATACCGCACAAGTGACAGATGTACATGGTAATGTTCGTCCTATTACTTCTTTTCCAACAAATTGGTATACTGGTGGTTTGATTGGTAATCCTTATAATGTATCGGTACTCGGCGGGAAAACAGGTACGACGGATCAAGCGGGTGCTTGTGTGATTTTGTTGAATCGGGATATCAACAATCGTTCTTTTATTTCCATTATCATGGGTGCTCCATCCCGTGATGTCTTATATGAAAATATGACAAATATGTTACATTATGGAATAAATAATAGATAGCAATTGGCTACAAAGGAGTTTCTTTTGTCTAAGGAAAAACGTAAGCAAAAAGCGGTTAGTATTAACGGTTATAAAAGCAAGCAAGAATTTAATATTGGTATATTGATTTTTGCCATTATTTTCATTTATATTATTGTAACGGTTTTTTTATATGCAACCAGAAATCGCATTATTCCTTTTGAAGTGCGGCAGGGACGGATTTTAGACGATCATTCTTATATTGGCATTATCATACGGGAAGAAACTGTGATTTATGCCGAACGGACCGGTTATATTTATTATTTTCAAACACCACTGAGTAAATTGCGTAGTGGTTCTAATGTTTTTGCAATCACACCGGAACGTTTGAATCTATCTGATATGCTTGTGCCGGAAGATGGAGCAAATTTTGATGGAATTGCAAATGATACCCATAGTCCTTTTGTCTATCAAGTACAAAGCTTCAATGAAAATTTTTCTTTGGAACGTTTTGCTACTGTAAACGCCTTGAGAAATGGTTTGCAACATTCTTTTCATGGTGTCACAAATCAAATGGAAATAGCGCAAAAGGACGCAGTTCTAAATGAAAGCCGTGGGAGAGCAGAGGTTTTTTCAGCACCACGGGATGGTATTTTAAGCTTTCGTGTAGACGGTATGGAAAGCATCACCCAAAATGAGATTGATGCGGCTACCTTTTTGCAGCATGACGGGGATGTTCGTTTTCTGACGGACAAAAGAGCTGTACAAGCAGGTGAGCCTGTATATACCTTAGTAACAGGAGAGGACTGGTATGTGGTGATTCAGGTGGATGTGGAAATGGCCAATACATTGCGGGAAATGGATTGGATCCGCGTTCGTTTTGAACGTGATGGTGTTCAGATGTGGGCAGCACCCAGGGTTTTTGTAAGAGGTAATGAACATTTTGTAGCATTATCCTTTCATCATTCTATGATTCGTTATGCAGAAGATAGATTTCTTGTTCTGGAGTTGATTTTAGAAGATCAAAGTGGCTTGAAAATACCTAGAAGTGCAGTAACGGAAAAGGATTTTTTTGTGGTGCCACCAGAGTTTATTACGACACAAGAGCAAAGTATTACCAATGGTGTTTACATTCAAAACAGTGATGGTAGTCAGACTTTTCAGGCATTGCGTCTGTATAATCGCATCAGTGATGAACAAATTTTTTTAAATCCCAATGAAATCGAAAGTGGCACGACTTTGATGATACCTACCACAGGAGAGACTTTTACTTTAGGTGAAATTAGAACTTTGCAAGGGGTGTTTAATATCAATCAGGGTTATGCGATTTTTCGTTTGGTAAATATTTTAAGTGAAAATGATGAATTTTATTTAATTGAAGAAGGTGGTTCTTTTGGTATTTTTAATTTTGATTTTATTGCCCAAAATGGAGATAGTGTAGATGATGGTGAAGTTGTAATCCGTTAGATACGCAATGAGACAGAAAGACGGGGAAATGGATATGATTCAGGAATATTTGTCGGAAGTAGAAGCCAATATTCAAGCAGCTTGTCAAAAAGCAGGGCGTAATCGTGATGAAGTAACCTTGATTGCGGTAAGTAAAACCCAATCAAATAGAGTGATACAAGAGGCTTACGATGCGGGACTTCGTGTGTTTGGTGAAAACAAAGTACAGGAGCTTGTGCAAAAATATAATTGTTTACCGAAAGATATTGCATGGCATATGATTGGACATTTACAAACGAATAAAGTTAAATCAATTGTGGATAAAGCTGTATTGATACATTCTGTAGATTCTTTGCGTTTGGCTGAGGTGATTGAACGAGAGTGCGCCAAACATGGGATTATAGCGAACGTATTGTTGGAGGTCAATGTGGCCGAAGAAAAAAGCAAGTTTGGTTTTGCAGAAAAGGAAGTGAAAGATGCCGTAAAAGAAATTGCCAAATTCCAACATATTTCTATCCAAGGTTTGATGACAATCGCACCTTTTGTAGATAATGCTGAAACAAATCGACCAATTTTTAGCAAATTACGTAAATTATTGGTTGACATTAATCGGGAAAAGATTGATAATGTTACTATGAGAATACTTTCGATGGGGATGACCAATGATTACCGAGTTGCGATTGAAGAAGGTGCGACTATGGTTCGCATCGGAACAGGTGTCTTTGGTGCCAGATATTATGGCACGGAAGTTTTCGATAAAAATTGATTGTCTATGACTTTGTTTGTAGATAAGATAGGAGTGTAAAGAAAAATGGGTGTATTTGACAAGTTCTTAGACCTTATGCGATTAAACGGCGATGATTATGATGATGATGACTTCTATGATGATGATTTTGAAGAAGACGAGTTTGAAGAAAAGCCACGTCGTGCATTGTTTAAGAAAAAAGAAGAGGACGACTTCAATGATATGGAGGAAGTCGATGGTAGAAGAAATCAAGTTTCTAACAAAGTAACTCCGATGCGACCAACAACTGCAGCCAAAAGAGGCGGATTTAACATGGAAGTTTGTGTGATTAAACCAACGTCTGTGGATGATTCTCGTGAAATCAGTGAGACTTTATTAGCAGGTAGAACAGTTATTTTGAATTTAGAGGGTATGGATTTAGAAGTTGCTCAAAGAATTATTGATTTTATTTCAGGCACTACCTTTGCCATTACCGGAAATTTACAACGCATTTCAAATTACATCTTTCTAGTGACCGCATCAAATGTAGATATCTCAGGTGATTTGCAAGATTTACTTGGTGGATCGGTAGAGACGCCGCCGCCGACTAGAAGATACTAAAAGTTTATATGAGTAAAGATAGTTTTTTGTTGGAAAAGCGATTGCAAGAATTATCAAAAAAAGCCTACGATAGAGATATCGTTGTTTTTAGTGATTTTTTGAACTTGGATGAATTAAATACGTTACATATCTTGCCACGGACAGAACTTTATACAGCGTATGCTTTGTATGGTGGATATGCACAAGCGGAGCGTCGGATGGTGGCTTTCTTCAACGATGCTCTTTGTTTGCGCATTGAGGATATTTTTTATCCCTTTGCATTATTACATGTGAAAGCTTCCGCCGAAAAATATGCAGAAAAATTAAATCATCGTGATTATTTGGGTGCTATTTTAAATCTAGGCATAGAACGCTCTAAACTGGGTGATATTATATCATCTTCCGATTATGGAGCCTATGTATTTATCCATACAAATATGTTGGTTTTTGTGCAGGAAAATCTAACACACATCAAACGTAGTGCCATTACATGCACAGAAATGTCGTTACATGACTTTCATGGCACACCGAAGTATGAGGAGATTACCGGCTCCATTGCCTCAGCTAGATTGGACACGGTATTGGCTCTGGCTTTTCGTGCTTCAAGGCGCAAATTGTCCGGTTTCATTGAAAGCGGAAAGGTATTTGTGAATGGGCGTTTGGTATTATCCAATAGTTATCAGGTCAAAGAAGAGGATATAATATCCGTGCGTGGTATGGGTAAGTTTCAGTATAAAGGAATAAAAAACAAGACAAAGAAAGAACGTTTTTTTGTGTCAATTCATAAATATATTTAGGATGAAGAGGTTTTATCATGACAGATTCAAAACATAAGATTAAAAGCTACACGATTGCCTTACTTTTTTGTGGAGTAGGGGTTTTTATTGACCAAATCACCAAATGGCTTGCCATGACATATTTAGAACCAATTGGTTATTATACATTGATTGAGGGTGTTTTTCGTTTACTCTATCTAGAAAACCGAGGTGCTGCATTTGGTATTTTACAGGGGCACAAACCACTTTTGATTGTGTTTACCTTTATTATTTTAGTGGTTGTTCTTTGGATTTATGGACGTATTCCTCATACGAAAAGATACATTCCTTTGCGAATTGTTACAATACTGCTCGTATCCGGAGCGATTGGAAATTTAATTGACCGTATTCGTTTGCGTTTTGTTGTGGACATGTTCTTCTTTGAACTTATTAATTTTCCTGTATTTAATGTGGCTGATATTTATGTAGTGATTTCTTGTTTTTTCTTTTTGATATTGGTTTTGTTTTATTACAAAGGTCATGAATTAAATTTTATAAGTTGTCAAAAAATCAAAGACCAGGATATTGGGGCAGAAGAAAAAAGCAAAGAAAAAAACTTAGGAGAGTAGGGTGGAAAAATTTGTATTAACAACGGAATTAGATGATATTCGCTTGGACAAATATCTATCGGAACAGTTACCTAATTTTTCTCGCTCTTATTTGCAAAATTTAATCAAAGACGGTTTTGCCAAAGTAGATAAAAAAAGAATTGTGAAAACAAATTATAAATTGCGTGTAGGTGAAATCGTAGAACTTGAAGTGCCGGAACCACAAACATTGGATGTAAAAGCGGAAAATATTCCTTTGGATATTATATATGAGGATGAAGATGTGCTTATTGTCAATAAGCCAAAAGATATGGTGGTTCACCCTGCGGCAGGTCATGATAGCGGAACGCTTGTCCATGCCGCTTTGCATCATTGTCAAGAAAATCTATCGGGCATCAACGGTGTATTGCGCCCCGGTATTGTCCATCGCATTGATAAAAAGACCACAGGATCCTTGATTATATGTAAAAACGATATGGCCCACCATTGCTTGGCAAATCAATTAAAAGAACATCGTATTACCCGCATTTATCATGCGATTGTATATGGGAATATTAAGAGGGATACACTGACGATTCATAAACCGATTGGCAGGCATCCCGTTGATAGAAAGAAAATGAGCATACATACGAAGTCTGGAAGAGATGCAGTGACGCACCTTGAAGTCTTAGAACGATTTGGAAATTATACTTATGTTGCCTGTCGTCTTGAAACAGGACGTACTCATCAAATACGGGTGCATTTAAGTGCAATTGGTCATCCTATCTTAGGTGATGCTGTCTACGGTAGAGGAAAAGCACCGTTTCAATTAAATGGGCAAACCTTACATGCAAAGGTGGTCGGTTTTGTTCATCCACGCACATTGGAGTATGTCGAATTTGACACAGAACTCCCGGCCTACTTTATTGAATTGTTGCAAAAATTACGCTATAATATAAATAATAATTAGTATCACTTTAGGAGGAGGTTTACTTATGCATACAGTAATTACAATCGGTAGAGAATTTGGTAGCGGTGGTAGAGATATCGGTAAAGCTTTGGCAAAAGATTTTGCAATTCCTTATTATGACAAAGAATTGCTTAGCCGGGCGGCAAAAGACAGTGGTATTTGCGAAGAGGTATTCGAATCTCATGATGAGCGCCCAACCAGTAGTTTTTTATATTCTTTGGTGATGGACTCCTATTCGATGGGTTATATGGGCAATAATTATTCGGAAATGCCCATTAATCAAAAAATATTTTTAGCACAATTTGATGCAATTAAAAAAATTGCAGAGGAAGGGCCTTGTGTTATCATTGGGCGTTGTGCGGACTATGCTTTGGAAAACCATGCTAATTTATTAAGTATTTTTATTCATGGGGATTTAGATGCTCGAATCAAGCGGGTGGTTCGTGATTTTGAAATCAATGAACATAAAGCGAAAGATTTGATTGCAAAAACGGATAAACGGCGTGCTTCTTATTATAACTATTATTCCAATAAAAAATGGGGCAATTGTGATAGTTATGACTTGGCAATTGACAGTGTAAAACTAGGGGTCAATGGTTCTATTGAATTGATCAAAGCGTATATTCGGATTCGAGAAGAACTTGCAGCCAACAATACAAAAGTATTTTAGGTAATAATGGATTTGATCATTTTTCGCGTAGTTGCACGGCTTGTGCCGCACGGCGGCGCCTGTTTTCATCTATAGCGGCATAGTGTTTTTTGGTTGTATTAACATCTTTGTGCCCTAAAACATCAGCGACTAAATAAATGTCACCCGTTTCTTTGTATAATTCAGTCCCATAAGTACTACGTAACTTATGGGGCGTTATTTTTTTATGTGGTATCACCTCTGCGGCATATTTTTTCACCATATTTTCAACGGCTTGTATACCCATACGTTTTCTTTGTGTAGAGAGGAAAAGGGCGTTGTTATGACCTATCACAGGTGTAACGGCAGCTCTATCAACCAATATATAACTTTTCAAAGCATTTTCTACTTCATCTCCAAAATACACAACCATTTCACTACCACCTTTGCGTGTGATGTGGATACCGTTGTTTTTAAAGTCTACATCTTGGATATCTAAGCCGACACATTCAGAAACACGAATCCCTGTACCCAAAAGTAAAGTCAGAATTGCCAAATCACGATTTTTGGTTTTTTCAAAATATACTTTACGCTGTCCGCTAAGCTGATTGCCCCCATGTTCAACATAGTCCAATAAAAGTGCAATTTCATCTACATCTAGGCGTATGATGGCTTTTTCATGGAATTTGGGTGTATCCAAAAGAAGAGCAGGGTTTTTACTGATACGCTCTCGTTTATAAAAATAATGATAAAAACTCCGTAAGGAAGAAAGCTTGCGGGCAAGTCCTTTTTCTGTGTTGACCTGCCGTCTATCATTGGTATCCCGATACACTTTAAGATATTCCAAATATTCTTCTAATTCATAAGCTTCAATATTTTCTAAATCAGATAGTTTAAAACTATTTAACAAGTAATCGTTGAAAGTTGGATGTGTTTCAATTAAAAAATTAAAAAACACACGAATATCATACGCATAAGAAATACGTGTTTTGGCTGATGTGCGTGGTTCAATGGCTCGAAAAAAATCCTTTACAAAAGGAGCCATCGTGTCAAGAACTGCACGTAATCGTAATGTATAATCAATATCTAACTGTTTGTGATAGTCTAATTCCTTTTGCTGTGACATAAGAAAGCCCTTTTATATTTATAGAAAACGAAACACACCAATTACTTTGCCAAGAATGGTAACTTCTTTGACGATAATCGGGTCTAAGGTGTCATTTTCAGGTTGTAAGCGAATATGGTTTCTTTCTTTATAAAAAGTTTTTACGGTAGCACTATCCTCAATCAAAGCAACAACCATCTCGCCATTTGAGGCGATGGAACTTTGTTCAACTAAAACCATATCACCATTTAAAATACCTGCATCTATCATACTATCCCCTTTTACTTTTAATAAAAAGGTGTCTTTATTTGGCATAAATTCAATCGGAATCGGAAAGTAGTTTTCAATATTTTCTTGTGCCAGCAAAGGTTCACCTGCAGCCACCTGTCCTAAAATCGGCACCTGCGCCATCTCACGACGAGTTAAAGCAAAAGAATCATCTAAGATCTCGATGGCTCTAGGTTTGGTTGGATCACGCCGAATATAGCCGTTTTTTTCTAGTGTCTCTAAATGAGAGTGGACAGAAGAGGTGGACTTTAAATGAACTGCGGTACATATTTCACGAACAGCAGGCGGATAACCACGTTTTAAAATCTGGCTTTTAATATAATCTAATATTTCTTGTTGTTTTACAGTAATTTTTCCTTTTGACATAGTCATTTCCTCCAATTATCGTATGCATATAGGTTATAGAAATTATTCTAACATAGAATCGGCAAAAATACAAACGTTTGTTTTGAAAATATGTTCTGTTTGAAAGGGGTTATAATATTATGGTCACCGTATTAATGAGAGCTGATAATAGGTTTTTTTGAAATTTATTTATAAATGTGCTATACTTTCCTTTGTATGTCAAAAGTTTAAAGATTTAAGAGAAAATTTGTAACGGGAAGGTGTATGTGCAAATGCACGTGGAAAGACAATTTGGTAAAGAATTATTACAAGTAGAAACGACAATAAAACGAGTTGTTTTTATGGTTGTGTTAGGTGTTTTTGTGATTTTAACATCTATTGGAGGATTGGTTCTATATTTTTTGCAAGCTGCGGAGGAAAGCGTTTACGTTTTGGAATTATTAACAGTAGCCCTCCTTTTACTTCCTGTGCTTTATTTTATTTGGGAGGCTTATCGACGGCGTAAGCTCGCAACAATATTAACGTTATATGATTCGGGATTTGTGATAGAGAGGCGTGAAAAACAAGCATCAAGTATGGAGCGATATGCTTTTTCGGACATTAAGGGAATCCGAGTTATAAATCAACGTTCCAGCTCTCAGGATTATGATGTTAAAATAGGGGTCAATCAAGCTTCTTATTCTCAAGGTTCTTTGTTTCATGATGATGCAAGAATAATGCGATTAAATCGAAATGTGACATATATTGAATCAGAACAACTCCAACAACCTGCCTGGGATAAAAAGGCTGTTAATCGGCGGTTGGAGCTTGCGGTTGAATTGAATAACGGAGAAAAAATTCTTACGGATACGTTGTTAACCGGGCTTGGCAGACAAAAATGTGAATTGTTTTTTGTTGCCTTAGAAAGAGAATTTAGTAAATATATTTTAAATAGAGAAAATTCTGAACATTTAAATGATTTAAACATTTCTTTTGGAGCTGAATTAGAATTAAAAAAAGGTGTTTTTATTTATCGGCCGGAAATGCAAGATGAAAAGTCTAAAAAAAATGTGATACATTTTCCGGTAAAGGCTTTGTGGAGTGTACAAGCACCACAGATAACAGATTTGTCAGAAGTGAGTTTGCTAAAATTAATGGGTATGCCAAATGAAAGTGAAATTGCAGAAGAATTGGCAAGTGTGTTTGAAAACGCAGGCGTTTCCAATGAAAGTAAGGTGGCAAAAGAATTGGGTATTATTTTTGTGAGTTTGGCAATGAACATAAATGTATTGTATGCAATTGCGAAGATAAATCGAGAAAGGATCTGAATATGAATACGATTAGACCCCCTTGTTAATCCACACGGGTACGAATCCGTGGACCTCCATGAAGTCTGTATTTATTGTATCAGATAAAAAAAATTGGAGGATAAAAAAATGATTCGATTTAATGTTAAAATGTTATATGTTTACAAGTTTATAAGTCAATGTTTACCCATCTATGCTTTTTATACAATTTTGTTTATTGAGCGTGGGAAATCGGTGACAGAAATCGCCCTATTAATTGCTCTTTGGAGTGTGTTTTCGATTGTATTTGAGGTACCTTCAGGGATTTTGGCGGATAGATGGAATCGAAGAAACATGTTGGCTGTTGGTGCCGTTTTACAAGGATTATGTTTTGTAATATGGTTTTTTTCGTATCACTTTTTTATGTTTGCTGTGGGTTTCTTTTTTTGGGCCATTGGCGGAGCCTTTGAATCCGGAACAGAAGAGGGATTGATTTATGATAATCTGAAAAGCGATGGTTGTGCGGAGCACTTTACTGAAATATATGGTAGAGCTCAGTTTTTTGGAAATATTGGAACGATTGTGGGGATTGTTTCAGCGGGTATGATTGCCAGCTTTACTCCCATTCCAATCATCGCTCTAATTTCAGCAGGCATATGTTTTATCAATGTGGTATTTGTTATGCAAATTAGAGAAAAGAACCTTTATTCTGAAAAATTAAAAGAAGAGAATGCAAGTTTCTTTTCCACATTCAAAGAAGCCGGTGTTTTTGTGAAAGAAAGTAAGATTGCTTTGATTGCCATTGTCTTTTTGGTATTGGTCGCTAGTCTAGGTAGTTATTTAGACGAGTTTGATGCCTTAATTATCAATGATTTTCAACGAAGTAATATCTGGGTAAGTGGGATTCTTACCGTGCGTTTTGTTTTTATTGCAATCGGAGATATACTGGCACCAAAAGTAGAAAAGAAAATTTCTTCGATACGACAGTTATTTATTATCAGTGGTTTTGCTTGTGCTATATTAATGATATTTGCTCTGCTCTGGCGTCCGGCTGCCATATTAATTTTTGGTGTTGCCTTTATGATTATGGCAATTGTGGAGATTTTATTTGTTAATATTTTGCAACGTCAAGTAAAAGAAGAAGGGCGGGCAACCGTGATGTCTTTTTATGGCATTGGACAGAACATTGCCATGATTTGTTTGAGTTTGATTTTCGGCGGACTGGCAGGTATATTTAGTTTGCAATTTGTTTACGTTATTATATCTATATACGGTATTGTTGGGAGTATTGGATTCTGCTTGATTCCTATTCAAAATAAATCAAAAAAAACGTGAACATAGATTCTTTCGTGCGTCCCAAGTTAAATGATGGGGCGCACGAGGAGATTTATAAGAATAAATCAATTATATCTATACGACAAATCATAGTTTTTCAAATAGATGCGCTTAATCATATAAATGATTTTCTTTCAATAATATTCGCAGCAACATCTCCGGACTAGGCACAACAGGCACTCCCATAATAATATAAGAAGAAAGCCCTTGTATCGTCGCCCAATAGGTCATCGCAAGCTGTACCGGCACGCCTAGAACCACAGTACCTTCTTGTTGACCTGCTATAATTATTTTTGTAAGACTTTCCAATGGATTTGGTGCTTCCGGCAAATCATAAATCGGTTTATCCGCCAAAAATCCACTGATTTCAATTTGGGCAATAAACATAAAGTTTTCAATGCCTCTATAATCCCCTGAAAAAATATCTGTCACAATGGAAGTTATTTTTTGAATTTTTTCTGCAGCACTTCCGGATTCTTCTACAATACTTCCGATTGTTTTACCTGTTATAAAGGTGGTTTGCCGTGTCAATTCCTCAATCAATGCTTCTTTGGAAGCATAATGATTGTATAATAAACCTTTACTTATTTCAGCATTCTTTGCAATTTCGTCGATTGTGATAGACGTTCCTTTTCGTGCGATCAGCGATAATGCAGCATTTTCAATTTTTTGTTTTGTTGTTTTTCTCATAGCTTCAAAAGCTTCTTTTGAACGTGGTGACATGAAAAGGTCTCCTTTCGTTTTATGACTAAATCTTAAGTCAATTATATTTCATCTGACACATATAGTCAAGCCTGTTTGAAAATTCCTGCTTATTGTATCTATATCATCTCATTTATTGCCTTACAGCAACCACACCTAATCGCAAACCATCATAAACTTCTGTGGTACATGTCCATAAAGCAATGATACGGTCACCGAATCTTACCTCTGTGCCGGTATCATAAATCGTATAATATTGAGCCAATTCTATAAAAAAATCAAATGCTTCTTCATTTTCCCAATTGGTTACAAGAGTATAAGGAAAAGGCACCCTATCTTCAATTCCTCTGTTTTGATCGTAAAAATATTGATTTTCTTCTTCCGGTACGACCAATACCTGAAACGCAAAAGCGACCTGATAAATGCTTCCTTCTTCATAAATCGTATCTAATACAATAATCGGATGTGCTTCAAAGAAATCAAAATATCTAAAATGGGCAAGTTCGGCAAACATACTACCGTCAGGCATATTGTGCCCATATATAAAAATCAAATCATCTTCCATAATGTCATGGTGGGGCCAAATATAAGGAACACCATGTCCATCTTCTACATGATAGAAATTTCGATTTAAATAATAATTCCAATCCCATTCTAGTTCTGAAGTTTGCATTAAAGGAAAATCAATATTGGTACCGGGTATATAAATCCAACCAATCAAATCCGGATTTACATTATGAAGTTCTCGAAATCGCTCCAGAATCTCCCTTGGTGGAATAGGCGCATTGTCATATGGAACATTCTCCTCTACTATTTCCCGCAGTATATCTGTTTTATATGGACCTATGATTGGAGTTTCGCCTGTGGGTGCATGTACCATCGTCTCATAACGGATATCCTCTGTTTGACTGGAATAAAAGAAAAAATCACCCAAATCTGTGATGATAAAAATATTAACTAGAATCAATAAAAATAGAGCTGTACCAATCAGAATATATTTTATCTTTCGACTTGTCAAGATCACACCTCCGAATTGACTAAATACTCAGTCATTTATGATTGCATTTGACTCCAATGGTTTCTCCAATGCTTACGTTTGTCTCTGTGTTTGTATTTATTAAATCTATTATTTCATCTACGATGTTAACTCGATTTTTTTCAATCAGTAAAATGATGGTAGAGCCACCAAATTCAAAACGGCCTTTTTCCTCACCTTTTTGATATTGGTAGTTTTCATGATAATTTTTAATTTTGCCAACCAATAAAGCACCTACTTCCACTTGTATGATTGTGCCAAAATGATTTGTATTTAGTTCCGTCCATTCTCTAGCATTTGTATGGTATACTTTATGCTTATCTGTGGCTATTTGCTGAACTGTATGCAATTTTCCTTTAATAAAAGTATTTTTATTTTTTCTTCCGTCATCAATATAACAATAACGGTGATAATCCCTTGCTTCTAGCCTGAAAATCAAGCATAGACCGCCATTAAATCGATGCTCCTCTTTTTCAAGCAACTGTTTAATACAATATCGTGCATTTTTAATCTGAAACGTAGAGGTATCATTGATTTCATATACGGATAACTTTCCATCGCAGGGGCTAATAAAACTATTTTTATCCGGAACAACACCCTTTCTGTTTAGTTTTCGTGTGAAAAATTGGTTAAAAGAAGTATATTTCTTTTTTTCAAATCGCTTCATTTCAATTTGATGTTTCTGAATAAAACCTTTGATTGCGATGGTAGATATTTTTTGATTCAGTAAAAAACCAATCAGTTTAGAAAACAAAGGGCTATAGACTATTCTAAGAATAATACGACCAATAAAATGATGATAGAAAAACCTTAATAATATGGACTCATCTTTCATCGGAATACCCACATAACTATGGTACAGATTAGTCCAATTCCAATTAGGATGAGTAGTTTTTTTGTAGTAAATTTCTTCAATTTAAACGGCACCAAGAATAATATGGATATCACCAGAAGAACAGCTGCAAATACAAATACAAAAAAATGATCCAAAAAAGTTCTTGCTAAATAAATTACCGGTAATAGGATTGCCACCGGGGTAACCGGCAAACCAATACAAAAGATTAAATCCTTGTCTTCTGTTTTTACACGATCAAATTCTTTTACGTTAAAATAAGCCAAACGAATCAATGCTGCCAAAGGAAAAAAAAGTAAAATCGGAACATAATATAATTCCTGCATACCAATGGCATAACCTATAAAAACGGGTAGAATACCAAAACAAACCAGATCACACAAGGAATCAATTTGAATACCAAATTTCTTTTCTTCTTCGGTTTTATTTTTTTTTGTGCGAGCAATTTTTCCATCAAACATATCGCAAACACCACAAAACATTAAACATAAAATCGCTGCGGTCGGATGATCATGAATTGCAAAATAGATGCCAAAAAAACCGGCGAAATAGCTGATATATGTCAAAACAACGGTATAATTATATATTCCAATCATCTTAAAATCATTCCTTTACTTCGATTAAAATTTTTTGAAACCCGTTTAAACAGAAAACGATAACATGTTTCTTTCATTAAATATCCACTTTTGAAAACTTTATCTTTCCATGATATTTTATGAAAATAGTAGTCATCTTCATATTCAAAATCTGTGTCCAAGGCACCTTCGAAATATAAATACTCGTTTTCTAATAGTATTTCAAAATCTTTGGGGAAAAATTTATAATCTTTCTTATGCAATGTGATGCGATGAATTCGATTAATTGCTCGTGCTACAAATGCACCGCAATTATAGGTGTTGGCCACTTCAAATCCACCGAAAATAGGTAGTGTTGCCATGGACAAATAATTAAACAGCAAGGTATCATCTGCTTCGATTTCTTTCATAAATGCAACAATGCTTTCGTATTCAGCATCACAAACCGGTATCTTAAATATTTTACAGTTTAATTTTACATTTTTTTTAGAAGCTAAATGTGAACGATATTCTTTCACATATCCTGAAATAAACGGTGTATCATGAAATATTCTTGAAAAAGAATAAAAAACCTCCAAATTATCATCTAAACTAATGGTCACATGAGAATAAGGATATTTTGTAATAAATCTTGCTATTTTTGCGATTCCTGTTTCACTCTGCGGTAGTATTACATATACATTTTTCATTTGGCAAACAATAAAGTTAAAAAATCTTTTTTTAACTTTCTCCAATCTAAAAAATCATAAATCCCATGTTTTTTTGCGAGACGAAGCAATTTAAATACTAAAATATAATAATGAAAATAATATCTTTTCACACTCATATGTGTTGGCTTCACCACCAAATGGACATAATCCCATTTCCTTAAATCACTGGTGATTAGTTGGTTTTTATAATTGTCATATAGTTCTGACCCCGGTAGTGGCGTATAGATGGATAATGCCACATGTTTCAGATTGATTTCTTTGATCCATTTATATAAATTCTTGAAATCCGTTCTCTTAAAATCCAAATCAACAATCATCATTCCCATGCAATGAATATGGATTTCATTTAAAAATTTTACACATGCAGCATTATTATCTGCACTTATTTTTTTATTATAATGATTTAAGTGGCTATCTGTAATGCTTTCCAGACCAACCAAAATGTAATAAAAACCAATCTCCTTTAGTTGCATGATTAAATCTTTATGTTTCAGAATAAAATCCGTTCTGCCATAACAGACATATTTTTTTTGGATATTCTCCTGCTTGATTAAATCAATAAATTCTTTTAATCTGGATGGGTTAAATAAGAAATCATCATCTACAATATAAATATTATCACATGCAATATTTTTTATTTCGGTAACAACCTTTTGAATATCCTTGGCAACATATCGTCCACAATTTAATGATGTACGATAACAAAAAGAACAATCATAAGGACAGGAATATGCAGTTCTAACTTGTGCAATGGGTTTTAATTCTAAATATCGGAACGCATTTATATTTTTATAAAAATAGCTTCGATTTACTTCCGGAAGTTTATTGATATCAAAAAATACAATATCATTTTCACGCCACTGCTGATTTTCCTTATAACATAAGCCATTCAGAGAAGAGATATCCATCTTATTATTATGAAAACACGCAAGCAAACCAATCATGACAAAAGGGTCATAGGAACGCATAACATAATCTAAATGGGTATGATAAAGATGTTTATAATTGTGTTCCGCATATACCCCACCAATGACCGTTTTGATTGCGGAATCATATTTTTTAATTCTACTGCAATACTCTAAAAGGAATGGAACCTGCTTCACAATTCCATTGGTATATACAATGGTTGGTTTGAAAAAAGCAAGTATTTCTTCCAGACTATCTTTGGAACGTATTGCGTCATAAAGATATGTTTCAATGTTATAATCAATTAAAATAGTATACAGAACTTCCAAATCAAGGGGTTCATCATCAATAATACCCTTGAAATCAAATCGCCCTCTTGTCTCTTCCGGATTCACTAAAAGAACACGGTTATTTTCCACCATGCTTATAAGTCCCCGATGTGGATTTGTTTCCCATCTCGCCAGATTCGTTCCAAATCATAAAACAGCCGATTTTCTTTATCAAAAATATGGATAATAATATCATGAAAGTCCAATAACACCCATCCACCGTTGTGTGTGCCCTCTCGTTTTTTACGAAAATACCCCTCTTTTTCCAAGGCGTCTTCTACGCTTTCCACCAAAGCTCTCACCTGTGCCTCATTGGAACCATTGGCAATGATAAAGTAATCTGCAATCACAGATATTGTTGAAATATCAATAATTGTAATCTCTTCTCCTTTTTTCTCCTCTAATGCATGATAGGTAATTTTTGCCATATTTTTTGCTGTTTCAATTGAACTCATTGAAATCCCTCCATAATATTCTAATGTTTTGATTGACATCTTATCTATTGTTTTATTTTGTTTTTTCAAATGTGTAATCTTTGATTCTGTACCCTTTACGACAGCTTTATCCAAATCAACAAAAGCCAATTTCCTTGTTTCATCCACCCAAGATCCACTGCCTCGCCAAGGTTCTATAAAATCGGCGATATAAACAATCTTTTCCAATAAAGACATGTGAGGTCGCCCGGTGGTATGATAACGAATGGCATCTTGGATGCTCGTTTCTGTTACACCGTACACTTCTTGTGCCAACACAGCTCCTAATTTGGTATGAATCAAAGCAGGCATTGCCAATTCTTCCGGAGAAAGTGCTATGCCCCACCTTTCACACGCTTTTATTTGTGCCATTTCAGTGACAAGTTTACCACAATCATGAAGCAAACCTGCTATCATAGCTTCCTGAAAATCTACGTCATAAGCCATGGCCAAACTTCCGGCTGTATACATCACTCCTTGACTATGTAAGTAGCGTTCGGAACTCAGTGTTTCTTTTAAGGTTTTTTCAAATTTTTCTAAATCATACATATAAGTCTTCATCTGCTATATATTTTATCACATTATCCGGCACCATGTAACGTACAGATTGATGTTTTTGTATACGATTGCGTATCGTTGTAGAAGAAATCTCCAACAAAGGGGCACGTAACAAGGATATATTTGCATCATATCTATTTTTTAAATATTGTATTTGTTCCATCATAGAATCCACATCCTTATTTTCTCGCATCGCCGCCAAAATCGTACAGGTCGGAAATATTTTTTCAAAAGACCGCCATTGTTCAATGGAAAACAAAGCATCCGCACCTAGTATAAAATAAAATTCAATGCCATGGCATTCTTCCTTGAAATATTCCATGGTTTTATAAGTGTAAAAAGAAACATCTTTTTTGGCCTCTGCCAAAGACAATTTAAAATAAGGCACATCCGCAATTGCTTTTTCTACCATTTTAATGCGATGTGCCAAATAATCTACAGATTCACTTGAATAATCCTTATGAGGCGGCCCTCCATTGGGCAAAAACCAAACTTCGTCTAAACCAAAACCCGCATAAGCAAATTCGCCCAACAATAAATGCCCAATATGAATGGGATCAAAGGTGCCTCCTAAGATACCTATTTTCATAACCGTTCTCCCAAGATTAAGATGATTTTGCCTTTGGTAACTGAATCACTTTTTTCTCATCTTTGCCCTCTTTGTATAGGACAATTTTTTTGCCAATAACCTGTACCACTTGTGCCTGCGTGCGCTCCGCAATAATTGTCGCCAATTCTTTTGGGTCATCACCACAGTTTTGTAAAACACGAATTTTAATCAATTCTCTGGCATCCAATGCCTCAGCAATCGCTTTTGTTAAATTTGGCGACATACTGGATTTACCAATTTGAAACAATGGCTCTAATTTCATGGCAAGACTTTTTAAATAAGCTCTTTGTTTTGTTGTCATATTTTCTCCTATATATTATGTGATGTACTATTTATAGTAGTCAAATTGCAATTCATACATCCGAACGGTATCGCCCTCTTCTATTCCTGCATGTTCCAAATCTTCTAAAATACCACTCGTTTTCAAAAAACGCTGAAAAAATGCAAATCCTTTTTCTGAGTCTAAATTGGTATATCCCAACATCTTTTCAATTTTAGGTCCTTCGACTACATACATACCGTCTTCTTTGCTAACCGTATAAGGCAAATTTTCATAAAGTAACTCCTCTTCCGGAAAATATTCCTGTGCAAAAACAATGGGTGCTTGCTCTAATGTCGCCAACAAATCCGCTACAAAATAAAGCAATTCTTTCATACCACTACCGGTAACCCCTGAAATCGGAAATACGTTCAAACCTTGTGGCTCAAAAGTTTCTTTTAATCGTTTTATAGTATCATCCTTTGATATGTCATAAATCAAATCCATCTTATTTGCTGCAATGACTTGGGGTAAGTCAGCAATCTCTTTATTATACTTTAATAGTTCTTGTTGTATACTTTGAATATCTTCTACGGGATCCCGTCCCTCTATACCTGCACCGTCTACAACATGAATCAATACCTTTGTTCGCTCAATATGACGTAAAAAATCATGGCCTAATCCAATTCCATCTGCGGCACCCTCAATTAAACCAGGTATGTCTGCCATAACAAAACCACGTCCATCTTCCAAATCGACCACACCAAGATTGGGATGAATGGTCGTAAAGTGATAATTGCCTATTTTGGGTCTTGCATTACTTACACGTGACAACAGCGTTGATTTACCTACATTGGGAAAACCGACCAGTCCTACATCAGCTACCACTTTTAATTCCAGTAGTACTTCCAATTCTTTGGCAGATTTGCCGGGTTGGGCATATTTTGGTGCTTGCATTGTTGCAGTTGCAAAATTTTGATTGCCAAGACCACCTCTTCCGCCTTTTAAAATAACTTGACGCTTATTTTCTCCGGACATATCAGCAATGATTCTGCCGCTGTTTACTTCACGGATAATGGTACCCTGTGGAATTTTGAGAACCAGGTCTTTGCCACTTTTCCCACTACAACGGCGCTTGCCGCCATTTTCACCATTTTCAGCAGCAAACTTTCTTTTATGACGATAATCAACCAATGTATTTAACCCTTCTTCTATTTCAAAAATAAGATCTCCGCCTCGACCACCATCACCACCATCAGGACCACCGTTTGCTACATACATTTCACGGCGAAAACTCACATGGCCATCACCGCCTTTTCCTGATTTGATTATAATTTTTGCACGATCTATAAACATGCCAACTCCTTTTATGAATGATTGAAATACACAAAGAGTGACCTCACCTAAAAGGCGGTCACTCCTTAGACTTTCGTCTGTTTCAATCGAATTTATTCAGCTACCGGATGGATAGAAACTTGTTTCTTATCGCGACCTTTTCTCTCATAACGAACAACTCCATCTACCAAAGCAAACAAAGTGTCATCACGTCCGCGTCCTACATTTACACCCGGGTGAATTCTAGTACCACGTTGTCTGTATAAGATATTTCCGGCTTTTACAAATTGACCGTCTGCTCTCTTTGCGCCCAAACGCTTCGATTCAGAATCGCGACCATTTTTTGAAGAACCTACACCTTTTTTATGAGCAAAAAACTGAAGATTTAATTTCATCATCTTGTCACACCTCCTTAAAAATAATATCAATGTATGAATGAAACTTACTATCATGGCTGATACAATCGTTTTCAATATCTTCCAAACCAAGTATCATCGAATGAACAAGTAAATGTGCATCATGTCCTGCGAAATTTGCAAAGCGAAATCGAATACGAGCGGCATCTTCATCTTGTACGACACTTGTTTCATCATCGGTCAAACGCTCAATGGAATTGATTGTATTGATAACCAACATCGAAACCGCAGCACAAACGATATCCTGACCCTCTGCAAGAAAATTTGCGTGTCCTTCCACATCAAAGCCATAGTACACACTACGCTCTTGCTGTGTGTCGGCAGGATCTGGGCACCTATCTAAAAGGGGCTTTTTCGCTTTATATATTGTAACTTTAATCATACATCCTGTTTCTTCTTTCAATCTGTTTCCATCATGCTTATTTATGCATTGATTTTTTCGATTTTAACGGTTGTATACTGTTGTCTGTGGCCTTGTTTTTTATGATAGCCTTTTTTTGCTTTGAATTTGTAAACAATAATTTTTTTTGCTTTACCATTTCCAACGACAGAACCTGTAACAGTTGCACCGCTTACGACCGGTGTACCTACAACCAATTTTTTGTTGTTCACAGCTAATACCTGATCAAATGTGCATGTCTCGCCTGCATCCAATCCAAGCTTTTCTACCCTAATGATATCACCTTCGGCTACTTTGTACTGTTTACCACCTGTTGCTATAATTGCGTACATATGGCACCTCCTCTTATCATTACTCGCCAACTACGGTGCTCCGTTTCCGGATACTTTAAGAACCTCGTTGAGCGGCATACCGTGTTAGTATAGCATACTTAACGGCTTACTACAAGCGATTCCTGCAAAAATGCATGAAAACCAAACATACATAAAAATGAAATCTGCATTATTTACAAAACGGTATCCACAAAAATCTCATAAATCGCCCGAATTGCATTTTTAAAGTCTGCATGACGCACCCCAATGATGATATTTAATTCACTGGATCCTTGATCAATCATCTTTACATTGATATGTGCATGAGCCAACGCTGAAAAAATTCTCCCGGCCGTACCACGAGTGGAACGCATACCTCTTCCTACGATAGCAATCAAAGCCAAATCTGACTCCAATTCAATGTGATCCGGATGAACGGCTTTGTGAATACTCGAAAGAATCATCTGCTCATGGTCTTGAAATTCATCTTTATGAACCAAAATAGTCATCGTGTCAATGCCGGATGGCATATGTTCAATGGAGACATTATTGTCTTCAAAAATTTGCAAAACCTTTCGGCAAAAACCTACTTCCGAATTCATCAAAGCTTTTTCAATGGTAATAGAAGCAAAACCCTCATGCCCTGCAATTCCGGTAATGGTAAATTTAGGACGGCGACAGGTGTTTCCCACAATCAATGTCCCCGGGTCATCCGGTTTATTGGTATTGCGGATGTTGATGGGGATACCCTCTTTGCGGACAGGAAATATCGCTTCTTCATGAAGCACACTGGCACCCATATAAGATAGCTCCCGCAATTCTTTATAAGTAATGGTTTCAATGCTTTGAGGATTTTTTACGATCCTCGGATCCGCAATCAAAAAGCCTGAAACGTCTGTCCAATTTTCATATACATCCGCCTTTACCGCCAAAGCAACCAAAGCACCTGAAATATCAGAACCACCACGGGAAAATGTCACCACAGTACCATCTTCTTTGGCACCATAAAAACCCGGTATAACAGCCCTTTTTGTTTTATGCAATCGCTTTTCAATCAAATCATTGCTGAATCCGGCTTCAAAAACACCTGTTTCATCAAAACGAATGATTTCAGCTGCGTCAATAAATTCAAAATCCAAATAAGCCGCTAGAATGATACCATTTAAATATTCACCACGAGAAGCCGCATAATCACGCCCGGCTTGTTTTTCGAAATTTTCTTGAATCTTTTTGAATTCATCCTCCAAAGACAGAGATAACCCCAAGCCTTTGATAATGTCATTGTAGCGATCATGAATCGCCGCCAATAAATCACTATATTTAATTCCACGAATGGCTTTCCCATAGCAAGAATACAACATATCCGTCACTTTAATATCATCTGCAAAACGTTTTCCCGGTGCCGACGGCACAACATAACGACGTGTGTTATCTTCATGAATAATATCCGCCACTTTCTTAAATTGATTGGCATTGGCTAGGGAGCTGCCTCCAAATTTTACTACTTTTTTCATCTCATCCTCCAATTACTGTTTCTCTAAGGGGCTTGCGAATTTTTTTTCGCGTAATTTCTACCAACTGTAACGCTGTCATATCCACATATGTCGTTTGAATCGGGTCTTTTGCCAAACAGTTTTTTAAACATTTAATTAACAAAGCCGTATCTGCTGCTGCTTCCATATTGATGAAGTCTACAATGATGATACCTGAAAGGTTTCGTAAACGCAACTGTTTTGCCACTTCTTTTGCTGCTTCTAAATTAATCTGCAAAGCAGATTCCTGATTGTTTCCTTTTTTGATATATTTTCCGGAATTCACATCAACAACCGTCAAGGCTTCCGTAGGCTGTATGATCAGATAAGCTCCGTTTTTCAGCCAAACCCGTTCACGAAAAGCTCTTTCCAAAACCTGTTCGATATTATAAAGGTTTGTCAAAGACAACATGGAATCATTATACAAATGAATTTTTTCCACAAAATCCGGTCGTTCGTTTTTACAAAAACTAGAAATCTCTTGATAAAGTATCGGGTCATCTATTATAATATCCGTCAAACCCTCCGCATAACTATTTTTTAAATCTGTAATATAACGTTCCGGTGCTGCCTTTAAACAAGAAAAACAAGTACGTGTATTGGCCTTTTCAATAAAACTTTGATAGTTTATGATATGGGTTTTGATTTCTTCTGCAATCACTTCAAAATCCACTTCTTTTCCATTGGTACGAATAATAAAACCATATGCTTCATTTTCATAAGCCTTTAACTGTTCTTTGAACGTTTCCCGTAAAACCTTAGGGATTTTTGCAGAAATACCCATACGCGTATTACCTGTGGTCAATACAGAATAATAACCCGTAAAACTAAGGTTACTCGTCACGGTTGGTGCTTTGTTTTTCACAGCTTCCTTGCTTAGTTGAACTAGAAGTTCATCTCCCACACACAAAATTTTTTTGCCCATTTTTTTAACAAAAATAGCAGCATCCACCTGTAGCATATCATAATAACATTCCACACCGGGTTCTATTTCAATAAAGGCCGCACCCAAGTTATGTAAAATTTTCTTAACTCGCCCAATATAAATATTACCTAATTGATGTACATTACGATTTGTTTCGCTGTTTTGGTCAAAGTGAATTTCTACAATCTCTTCATTTTCTAACAGATAAGTCCAAACACCGTTTTCTTTTTTTGAAATTAATATTTTCCGATTCATATGATTTCTCGCCCTAAAGATTCCAATGAAACCAGTTCCTTTGCATCATCACTACCTACATTGGCATACATTTCCGTACGGTGATAAAAAAAGTTGCTTGCTTTTTTGTCGATAAATGTTAAAAATGCTTCTGCTACCAAATGAGGTTTCAGATTTTCACGACTGCCTGCCGATAATGTCATGTCCAACACAAGCTGACTCGAATTAGAATCCATACCCTGTTTTATCTCATAGATAGAAGATTTGATATTTACCATCTCTTCACTACGTTTGGTTTTTTTTAAAACTACAATTTCAGGTTGTGCAAGAAAGGCGGCTAACATGCTAGAAATGTCCATTTCCCAGGTATCTTCTTTTGCAAGTATGGTCACCCGGTAAGAGGCACCTGCCAATATCGACATGCCGGTCCACTTTTTTTCAGGGGAAATTTCTATAAAGCTTACAATCGCAATACCATCCACAGTGGTATCATTCATTTGCTGTAATGCTTTTTGACTAGGGATAGGCTCTGTAATTTCAATATCAAAATATTCTCCTGCACTGGTCAAACCAATCCCCAAAGGACTCGCAAAAGACATAATCATGTGGGGGCTAAATCCACTGCTGAAAGCGATGGGAATATCTGCTCGACGCATCATCTTTTGAAAAAAGCGCATCACATCTAAGTGACCAATAAAACGCATGGAGCCCTCTTTTTTAAACTTCACCCTAACTTTCAAAGCAAACCCCTCCTCCAAAACAAGTTGCCCCACATGCAGAACATTGTTCACGACAGTTGGGCGTAAGTAATGTATCTTGCGCCTGTTGCCACTCTTGCCACAAATACGACTTATCCACACCAATATCAATAAAATCCCAAGGAAAACGTTCCTCTTTTTCCCTTGTCCGCATCGTATAAAAATCAAGGTCTATGTTTGTTTCTTCCATGGCTTCTTGCCACAAATCAAACTGAAAGTATTCACTCCAAGAATCAAACAAACAACCTTTTTCATAGGCAGCAATTATGAGCTTACTCACTCGTCTGTCTCCCCGTGCCATCAAGCCCTCTAACACTGTCAAATCTGCTTCGTGCCAATTATATTTTATACTTTTTCGATTCAATTGAGCTTGCACTTCATTTTTCACGACCTGTGCACGACGAATATACTCTTGATTGTGAAACATTGGAGACCATTGAAAAGGCGTGAAAGGTTTCGGTATAAAAAAAGAAGTACTAATGGTAATCTGACATTTGCCGATACGTTCTTCCTTTGGTATTTCATAATAACATTTGGCAATTTTTTCTGCTAAATGTGCAATTTCTTCCATGTCCGCATCTGTTTCTGTCGGAAGACCCAACATAAAATAAAGTTTCACTTTGGTCCAACCTCCTGCAAATGCTTGTCCGACCCCGGACAGTATCATTTCTTCTGTCAGACCTTTATTCACTACATTTCGCAAACGTTGGCTACCGGCCTCGGGTGCAAATGTCAAACTGCTCTTTCTTCTATCTTGTACTTTCGACATGACATCTAAAGAAAATGTATCTATCCGTAAAGATGGCAGTGAAATATTGATTCCCTTTCCCTTACATGCATCAATCAAATCATAAATCAACGCTTGCAATTGTGGGTAATCACTGGAACTTAATGAACTTAAGGAAATCTCTTCGTGCCCTGTGTTTTTCAGCATATCTCTGGCAAATCTTTTTAATTGCTCTACAGGGCGTCCTCTGGTGGGACGATATACCATGCCTGCCTGACAAAAACGACACCCTCTGATACATCCTCGCTGAATCTCCAAAACCACCCTGTCCTGGGTAGCCTTAATAAAAGGTACAATCGGATTCAAAGGATAAGGTGCTGTGGCCAAATCAGGTATCACTTGTTTTTTGATTGTTTTGGGGGCATGTGAAAGATTTGGCTTAAAATCAGCAAGTGTACCATCTTCAAAATAAGTAGCATCATAAAACATCGGTACATAAAGTCCCGGAATGGTGGTTGCCAATTCTAAAAATGCTCTTCTGCAATACCCTTTTGTTTTACTTTCTCTATATGCATCCAGCAAAGCATCCAACATCACTTCGCCTTCACCAATATAAAAAATATCAAAGAACTCAGCCAAAGGTTCAGGGTTATACACACAAGGACCACCACCAATCACAATGGGATCTTCTTCTCCACGCTGCAAACTATATCTGGGAATCTGCCCTAACTCTAAAATTTGTAAAATATTGGTATAACACATTTCATATTGTAGCGTAATGCCCAAAAAATCAAATGCACGAATGGGTGCTTGGGATTCTAAGGCAAAGAGAGGTATCTTTTTTTCTCGCATCACTTTATCCAAATCAAGCCAAGGAGAATAAGCCCTCTCACACCACACATCATCTCTTTGATTGAGTATATCATACAAAATTTGAATTCCCATATGAGACATACCAATTTCGTAAACATCAGGGAAACACAGACAAAATCGCACTGCAATTTCGTCTGCGTTTTTTTTCACTGCATTGATTTCATTTCCGATATAACGGGCGGGTTTTTCCACCCCCATCAATATTTCATCCGATAAAGCCAACTGATTCAAAAAACACTCCTCCTAACGGTCAGACAGTTCGTATAAAATATCTTCCCAAGTAATTTGCCGCTCCACCATCATAACCATGGTATGATACAAAAAGTCAGCGATCTCGTATTTGATTTCTTCAGCATTGGGATTTTTGGCCGCAATGATAATTTCAGAAGCCTCTTCCCCCATTTTTTTCAAAATTTTATCCAAACCCTTATCAAACAAATAATTGGTGTAAGAGCCAACTTTCGGATTTATCTTACGGTCGTGAATGGTATGATAAACCGATTCTAATACGTCATTTAGATTTTTATGCTCCGCATCATTCTCAATGATTTTATTAAAAAAGCAAGTAACATTGCCTGTATGGCAAGCGGAACCTAGTTGTTCTACCTGTGCCAATAAGGCATCACTGTCACAATCTGCAATCAAATGCTTTACATATTGGTAATTTCCGGAAGTTTCACCCTTTACCCATCGTTTTTTTCGACTGCGGCTATAATAAGTCATCTGCCCTGTCCGCAAGGTATGATCAAAGGCATCTTCATTCATATAAGCCATCATCAAAACCTGTTTGTTTTTATAATCCTGCACAATCACAGGCACCAAACCGGTTGCATCCTTTTTCAAATCCTCAAAGGAAATTGTACTCTCGTAGGTGCTCATTTGAATACCACGCGCTTCACAGAGTTCTTTAAAAGCCACATAACCCATATCTTTTTGACTGATAAATTTACCGGAAACACCTTTCACCGCTTTTGAACTTAATACCCGAAAGACCTCTTCTTGCTCCATCACATCTGTAACCACAAGAGAGGGGACTTCCGTTACATAACCAATCGAATCCAAATCCAAACGGTGCATAAAAATGATTTCGGAACTAAACTGTTCAATGATATTTTGCTGCTTGTATAATTCATCAAAGTCACGCAAAGAAACACCAATTCGATCCTTGCCGAAACGGTTTGATACTTCTTCAATCAGATCCAAAGACTCCGGTTTTGAAAAATTTAGCAATGCTCTTCTTGCTCCTGCGTAAAGAATCTTTTTTACATCTTCCAAACGGCGAATATTTCCGCCTACAATAGAGGGAATGCTGATAACACGATTCATTTTACGTACCAAATCGATTGCAATTTCCTTGTCGCTTTCTGTTTCGGACAAATCAAAAATAATCAATTCATCCGCACCCATATCACTATAATGTTTGGCCAATTGTACCACGTCGTCAGAAAAAATACGATCGTCATCAAACCAATGAATCGCTTTGCCTTTTGAAATCAAAATACAAGGGTTTAAGGTTTTATAACTCATATAACTCATTATAAAGCTCCTTTCGTAGACCATACTTCATTCAAACGAGAATTTGTCAGCGTTGCCATATCCAAAGCCCGTCCAAAACTTTTAAACAACGCTTCTGCCAAATGATGGTTGTTGTTCCCATCCAAAATTTTCAAATGAAGATTCATGCCACTATTGGCGGAGAGTGCATGAAAAAACTCATGAATCATCTCACTTTTTAAATCACCGATATTTTCAGCGGTAAAGGTACAATCCCAAGAAAAATAAGAACGACCTGATAAATCAATGGCACAAAGCGCAAGGGTTTCATCCATTGGTAAGGTGAAATGACCATAACGATTGATACCTACTTTATCCCCCAAGGCTTGTAGAATCGCTTGTCCCAAAACAATGCCTGTATCTTCTACTGTATGATGACAATCCACTTCTAAATCACCCGCTACATGAATGTCCAAATCAAAAAGCCCATGTCTTGCAAAGGCGTGGAGCATATGGTCAAAAAAACCAATGCCTGTTTTGATGTTCGTCTCTCCTTTTCCATCTAAATGGATGGTAACGTTAATATTTGTTTCATTTGTTTTACGAGTAACACTTCCAATTCTGGAACCCATTATAATCTCCTTTTCTATTCAAATCTTACTTTAATTGCGTTTTCATGCGCCGTCAGCCCCTCGGCATGGGCAAATTTCTCCACATCTTTGTGGACTGCTTGCAAAGCCTCTTTGGAATAAGCAATAATGCTTGATTTTTTAATAAAGTCATCCACAGATAATGGCGAGAAAAACTTGGCTGTACCATTTGTCGGTAATACATGGTTTGGTCCCGCGAAATAATCTCCCAAAGGTTCGCAACTATATGCACCAATAAAAATTGCGCCGGCATTTCGAATCTTCGTCATAATCTCAAACGGATTTTGAGTCATAATCTCCAAATGTTCAGAAGCAATTTCGTTTGCGGCTTGTACTGCGTCTTCCATAGAATCCGCTACCAAAATATAACCGTAATGATCTAATGATTTTTGCATGATGTCACGACGAGGCAATACACGCAAAAGCGCATCTACTTCCGCAGATACTGCCAAAGCAAGTGTTTGACTTGTGGTGATTAAAATAGCGGATGCCAATTCGTCATGTTCGGCTTGCGAAAGTAAGTCCGCCGCGATATATCTGGGATGGGCTCCTTCATCTGCCAATATTAAAATTTCACTGGGACCCGCAATAGAATCAATACTCACATGGCCATAAACAGCCTTTTTTGCCAAGGCTACATAAATATTGCCGGGACCAATGATTTTATCCACTTTTGGGATGCCGGCTGTACCATAAGCCAATGCCCCAATGGCCTGTGCGCCGCCTACTTTATAAATTAAATCAGCACCCGCCTCCTTAGCCGCAACCAATGTATTTGCAGAAACAACACCATTTTGATCCGGTGGTGTTACCATAATAATCTCATCTACACCTGCTATTTTTGCCGGTATTATATTCATCAATACAGAAGACGGATATGCAGCCTTACCTCCGGGTACATATACACCGACACGCTGTAGTGCTGTGATTTTTTGTCCCAAAATACTTCCATCAGGTTTTGTATCAAACCAACTATTCTGCTTTTGCTTCATATGATAGGTATAAATATTTTCTTTTGCCTTACGAATGATAGCCAAATAGTCTTGGTCTACCTGCCCATAGGCAACATCAATCTCAGCCTCTGTTACCAAAAAATTGTCCGCATTGATATCTGCCCCATCAAATTTTTTTGTAAACGCAAAAACAGCCCTATCCCCTGATGTTTGCACTTCTTTTAGAATATTGTGCACCTGTTCTTCATATGTTTCGTATTGACCGGGGCTACGCTTTAAAAGCTGCACTTGCAGATTTTCCATGGTTTCGTTGTTTAATTGTTTGATTCTCACAAGTGCCTCCTATTGATGTTGTATTTATGCCAACAATTTCCGTAAATCATAAACCAATTTTTTGATACGTTCATTTTCAATCCGCATACTCACGGGGTTTACAATCATACGAGCCGATAATGGTGCAATTTCTTCTAAAACCACTAAGTTATTTTCTTTTAACGTAGAACCTGTTTCAACGATATCCACAATCACCTCAGACAAGCCTACGATCGGTGCCAATTCAATGGAACCATTCATTTTGATGATTTCCACAGTCTGATGTTTTTTATTATAGAAATAATCTTTTGCAATGTTTGGGTATTTTGTTGCAACCCGAATCAACTCCCTTTTTTGTAAAAATTCTTTTGCCTCTTCTTTTCCGCAAATACACATTTTACAAGCACCAAATTTCAAGTCTAATACTTCATGTACTTTTCGGCGCTCTTCTATGATGGTATCCTTTCCCACCACGCCAATATCAGCGGCACCATATTCTACATAGGTTGGCACATCAGGACCTTTGGCCAAAAAAAACTTTAATTTTAATGTTTCATTTGTAAAAACCAATTTGCGAGAATTGGGGTCTTTCATCTCCTCACAAGTAATACCTTGTTGTTCGAACAATGCTAGGGTTTTTTGAGCCAATCTTCCTTTGGTTAGAGCAAATGTTAAATATTTCATCTATTTTTCTCCTATCACATGCTCTTCTCCTGTATCAGGATCCAGCATTTTCATGGTACCATCCTTTTCCAACAGTAATGTGCTGGCGACATTGCTTCGTTTGCCGTATTCCACAAAGGTCTCCAACAATTCATCAGGCTCTCTTTTTAACAACTCTACACACTTGCCTTTTTTACGGAAATCTTGCGCCAACACAATCGCCTGCTGCTTATTTTCTTCGTAATAAACAATCAAATTAGTTTCCCGAATCGCAATCTCTATCTTTTGACGATCCAAAGCATGTAATAAATTATCTACGATAATTGCAAAACCGATGGAGGGTGTGTGTTTTCCAAAAATGCCCAGCATCTGATCATAACGGCCACCCCGTGCCACGGCATCTCCAATGCCATAGGTGTATGCACGGAAAACAATACCACTATAGTAGCCATATCTTCCGCTGGTACTTAAATCAAAATGAATGTATTTTTCTACGCCATATTGTGTCAAAAGAGAATAGATTTTCAGTAAACGAATCACCGCTAATTTTGCATCGTTATCCAAACTTAGCTCCGCTGCTTTTCCAAGTATTTCATAACCACCATTTAAATCGGGCAAAGCCCTAAAAGCTGCAATGACCCGGTTGGAAACTTGATGTTGTTCTAATATGTCTTCAATGCCAAAATAGTTTTTGTTGCCCAGTAAACTACGAATCTCATTTAACTGCTCTTCTTCTAATTTGGTTCCGTTCAAAAGACTTTTGATAAAATCAACATGCCCAACGTTGACTTGAAATTCAGTCAACCCTGTTTTTAAAAGCCCCTCAACCATCATCGCAATCATCTCTGCATCCGCTTCAATCGAATTGTCACCAATCAACTCTGCGCCTAACTGCGTACTTTCTTTTAAATGACCTTGATAACTTGTATAATTGGCAAAGGTATTGCCCACATAACATAAACGTGAAGGCATCTGTTCTTCTTGAAATAATGTCGCTGCCGCTCTGGCAACGGATGGGGTAATATCAGGTCGCAATGCCAAAATATTGCCTTCATTGTCAAAAAATTTATAAAGCTCATTGATGGGAATACTACCTACTTCTTTGCGGAAAACATCCATGTATTCAAAGGTTGGTGTTTGAATATCCTGATAACCAAACAAATGGAGATTATGCAATAAAATCTCCTGTAAGGCCAACTTTTTTTGGCATTCACTGTTGTAAATATCTCGAACCCCTTCGGGCGTATGTAATTTCTTTTCCATCTAGTACTTTCCTTATCCTTTCCCTGATGCCAACTCTCTTAAAGCACTCTTCTAATTATATAGAGTTCCATGGGTAGTGTCAATTTTTCAAGACGATTCTGCCAATTCTTTTTGTATAAAATCCAAATATGGAATAAAGTGGTGGTTTTTCAAAGACATGATATAATTCGGATTCAACTCATCAAAGCGGAAACTCTTACGCCCGCCTGCTTTCATCCGCTGCCAGTACACCATAATTTCTTGAAACTGCATATAATAAAATATATTTTTATGGCTATAATGAATAATCAAAAAAGCAATGCCCTGCTGCTTTTGAAATTTCGCCATAAAATCCATTTGGTGTTCATGAATATTCTGCAAAGGAAAGGTATCCACAGAACATTCCTTTGCATCAAAACATACGGGAATGCCTTGTACCGCTCCGATATAATCTACTGTACTTAGCTTTTCAAAATAAGCTAAGGTAATGTGACGACTCTCTTTATCAATCCGCACAGGGGTAATGGGCGTAGGCACTTTTTGTATCAAAGCCAAACCGAGTTGTTCATATTGTTCATTTGTTTGGTTCACCATATCTTCCAAGGTGGAACCTCGTAAACCTCTGCTACTCCATGTACTCATAGGTTCTCTTCTTTCATTTTATTTTCAAATCCCAAATATAGGGCAATGCGTCGGAATAATTCAGGAGGTGCTGCAACAAACTTATGAAAACTAAGGTCTTTTAGAACCCCGTCATTTTCCGGCAAAATCAAGCTATGTGCGTGCAAAAGTTGTGCCGTTAGACCATACTTTTTTTTAAAGAACGCATTTGCACTGTTACGACCATACTTATAATCACCCAGCAACGGATAACCACAAGAAGCTAAATGCGCCCGTATTTGGTGGCTTTTCCCTGTAAGCAAATGAACATACAATAATGTAAACCCATTTGCCGAGACCAGAGGAATATACTCTGTTTCAATATAACTACTATCTGTTACCTGCTCTTGTGAAATCAACACTTGATTGCGAGACTTGTTTTTATATAAATAACCCTGTATTTTTTCTTTTTTTGCTACTGTACCAACCACAATACAAAGATAATATTTTTGGATGCTTCGTTCTTGAAACATCTTACTGAAAGCCTGCGCTCCGGCCAATGTTTTTCCAACTGTAATCAAACCACTGGTATTTCGATCCAAGCGATTGCAAATAGAAGGACGAAAACCGGCCAAACTTCGTGTATCCACTGCTTTTGTTTCCACCAAATAAGAAAGAACCTGCTCTACCAAAGACACATCCCCTTCTTTGGCCTTTTGAGAAAGTATCCCCACTGCTTTATTCAAAATCAAAATCTCTTCATTTTCAAATACAATATCCAAATCATAGTCTATCACTCTTATCCCGGCATAAGAAAATCGCTGAATGGTTTCATCCGATAAAAATAGTTGAATCACATCCCCTGTCCTTAAAAGCTCATTGCCGGCAGCCTTTTTCCCATTTAAAACAATATTTTTTTTGCGCAACATTTTATACACAAATCCCTTAGGAGCCTTGTGTAAATATTTGCTTAGCATTTTATGGAAACGTTGATCTGCCTCTTGTGTTGTCACCACAATTTCTTGCATGCACTTATCTCTTCTTTCTCTTGTAAATCGACTTCTTTTTTGCTTTTGCCAATATTCTTGGTTTTATAAAAGATTTTTTGTCAAAACCAATCAAATCCTGCCGCCCTGCTTGTTTCAAAGCCTCTAAAACCAAAGCATAGTTTTTCGGATTGCGATAATGAATCAAAGCACGTTGCAATGCCTTTTCCTGTGAACTTTTTGCCACATACACCGCTTTCATGGTCCGTGGGTCAATGCCTGTATGATACATACAAGTTGCAATGGTAGACGGAGTTGGGTAAAAATCCTGCACTTGCTCCGGCATAAATGCCAAATCACGGCAGTACTCTGCCAATTTTATACCATCTTGCAAGGTAGATGCAGGATGAGAAGACATCAAATAAGGTACTATAAATTGCTTTTTCCCCAGTTTCTGATTTTCTCTTTCAAATGCTTTGACAAACTGTTGATATACCGCATGGTTGGATTTTCCCATCCCTTGCAATACCGCTTCGGATACATGCTCTGGTGCCACCCGCAACTGACCGGAAATATGATGTTGGCAGAGTTCTGTTAGAAAACTTTTGGCTTTGTCTAAAGTTAAATAATCAAAACGAATACCAGAACGAATAAACACCTTTTTTACTCCCTCTAGTTTACGCAGTTTCCGGAGCAATTGCAAGTAATCCCGGTGATCAACATAAAGCTCTTTGCAAGGCGACGGAAATAGGCATTGTTTATGTTTGCAAACACCTTTGCTCAATTGCTTTTGACAAGAAGGATGGCGAAAATTGGCCGTTGGACCTCCTACATCATGAATATAACCCTTAAATGCAGGATGTTTTATCATTTTTTGTGCTTCTTGTAAAATAGATGCATGACTCCGATTTTGCACAATACGTCCTTGATGAAATGTCAGAGAACAAAAGGTACATCCGCCAAAACAACCACGACTGCTCGTCAAGCTAAAACGTATTTCATCAATGGCACCCACCTTACCTTTTTCCAATTCACTGGGATGGACCTCTCCAGTATAAGGCAAAGCGTAGATGTCATCCATCTCCAATTGAGACAAGGGTAAAGCAGGTGGATTTTGCACCACATATAAATGCTTTGCATAAGGTTCTACCAGTTGTTTGCCATGAAATGGATCCGTATTTTGATATTGTTGGTAAAAACTTTTGGCATAAATTTCTTTACTTTCCTGTACTTCTGTAAAATCAGGTAATACCAAAGGATTATATGTTGCGTTGAGGTCTTTACATTTTACCACGGTACCATTGATATAATTTAAATCTTTTATTTCTATACCACTCGCTAAAGCATCCGCAACTTCCACGATCGCTTTTTCTGCCATGCCATAAACAATCATATCCGCTCCTGCATCCAACAAAACGGAGCGTTTGATTTTATTAGACCAATAATCATAATGAGCCAAACGTCTTAAACTTGCTTCTATTCCTCCCAATATAATCGGCGTTTTTTTATAGGTTTGTCGAATCAAATTGCCATACACTGCCACCGCATAATCCGGGCGCTTGCCCATTTTGCCACCTGCTGTGTAAGCATCTGTTGATCTTCGTTTTTTGAAAACACTATAATGATTGACCATGGAGTCCATATTTCCGCTTGAAACCAAAAAGCCGAACCGTGGTTCACCAAAAACGGCGATGCTCTCTTTGTTTTTCCAATCAGGCTGACTAATAATACCAACGCGATAACCATGACGCTCTAAAATCCGGCTGATAATCGCCAAACCAAAAGAGGGGTGATCCACATAAGCATCACCCGATACACATACAAAGTCAACTTCCGACCAACCATATTGTTTCATTTCTTTTCTGCTCATAGGCAAACATGCATTGCTCTGATTCATTATTGTAATCGCCATCCTGTCTGATATTTATTCTTTAATGTCTGATTGGCCAATTTTCCAAAACCCAAAGGGAAACCATCTACACAAAATAGATACCAGCCCTTTTCTTTGCTATTTGTCACATCTTCTAAATTAATGGTTTCTCCTTTTAGATATTTTGTCACCCGCACATCCGAACATTTTAAATCAATAACATGTTGATACGCTTCTTTTTTCAAATGCATTGCCAATGCTTGACTGGGTTCAAAACGCTTTTTCTTTAATTCACCCAACAATAACCCCGTGCGTAAAAAACGCAACCCTTTTAGATTGGGTAGGTTTTCAGGAAGAAAATAAACGCGCTCATTTTGTATCATAAGACGGTTAAAATCAAATGTTCTATGAATGTTTTTTAGAAAATCATTTAGCACAACAGAATGTTCACTTTTAGAAGCTTCTTTTGTTTGTTTCGGTTTTTGAGGACATTCTTTTGATTGAGTACTTCCTTTTTTTAACAACGCTAAGAAATGCCCCTCCCCTTTTATCCGGTGCGGATAAAGGCGTTTTGTTTTGGAAAGTGCCGGATTATGTTCTGTAGCAATTCCATCCAAAAACCCCTCATGCCCTTTTATTTCCAATAATTCAAATTCTGGACATTGTTTCAGCAAATAGGTAATCACTTCTTCATTTTCTCTCCGATCAAAAGTACAAGTGGAATAAAGGAGCAATCCATCCGCTTTTAACATCTGCGCACCATCCAGAATCACGTTCTTTTGTATTTGACTAAAGTATTCCGGCCCTTGCGCTTCCCAGGCTTTGATCATTTTCACATCTTTGCGAAACATGCCTTCACCTGAACAGGGCGCATCTATTAATATCTTATCAAAAAAACCATAAAAATGCTTTTTTAATTTATTTGAATCCTCATTGACCACCAATACATTACCAATACCTGCCAGTTCTATATTTTTTAACAATCCTTTGGCTCTGGAATTGCTGATATCATTAACCACCAATAAACCATCCTCTTTTAATTTTGCGCCCAATTCCGTAGCTTTTCCACCGGGTGCCGCACATAAATCAAGTACCTTATCCCCTGCCTCTATCAAAAGACGATTGGCAGGTGTCATAGCACTGGGTTCTTGTAAATAATATAAGCCTGCAAAATAATAAGGATGCTTTGCAGGCTGGTAAGTATTTCCGTCATAATAAAAGCCATTTTCAATCCAAGGAATGGGTTTTAATGGCCAAGGGGCGATTTTTAAAAAATCCACAACAGAAATCTTGCCGATATTTATACGCAAACCATAATGAAATGGTTCTTCTAAAGTTTGTAGGTATGCGCTATAATCTTCTCCAAGAAAAGCACTCATTTTTTCTTCAAATGACTTTGGTAAATGCATCACAATTTCCCTCACCGCAAATAGACACATCCATCATACCATAAAGTATGACAATATTCCATGCCCTACTCTTCCGGTATCCGCAAAGGCGGTGGGTGAAGATTGCCCAAACTAACATAAATATTAACATGATCTTCCATTGCCAACCATTGGTTAAAACGAGTGGGATTGACAATCTCCCCTCTGGTTTCATAGGAATTTACATATACAACAGTATAGGTGATATTCGCACCTCGTGATGTAAAACGAAAAAATATCTCCGGAAGAACATTTTCAGCTTGCCCTCGAATATCTTCCATAAAGGGTCTGCCAATTGAATACACAAGAGTAAGGGGTGAACTATCACCTAACAACTCTTTCCCTACAGGCTCCGATTGAGAAATCAAATGTCCAAAAGGTATTGATTCATGAAATCGCTCTTGAATGGTAATTGTAAAACCAGAAACATCTCGTGCTTCATTTTGCGGAATTGTAGCAAAGTCAGGTACAATCACAGACATGCCCAACGAAAGAACGACCGTCATTTCTGTATAACGTGCAATACGTTCATTGGATGAAATACTTTGAGAAATTACATTATTTACAGGAACAGTCTTTGATGTTTCTTCTTCAAATATAATCGTTATATCATTTGTATCTGCCCATTGTGTTACAGAATCCTTATTCGAACCAATAAAATTTTGAACAACGATATTTTTAGGAAATTCCTCCACACCCTGAGATATAAAAACCAACAAACCATCTGCTCTTGTATAATTTTCAAGGTTTACATATCTATTTACAAACTCCTTGCGAATGAATCGTCCCGCTTCCACCTCATTGCTATATTCTTCATTAATACTAATATTCATAGCTTGCATATTATTGCGCCATATCCTAATTTCCTGAATAGTCATATCCGTAAAATCCGGTAAATCAATCGGTTCTTCGGGGTCTGCCCCTAAGCTAATCACAAGATTTAAAATGCCCCCGCGGCGAATGATATCACCAAACGCTCTATCTTGGGAAATAACAAATCCCTCCTCGATTTCCAAACTAAATTCGGAGGAAATCACCAAAGAAATGCGATTCGCTAATTCCCATGTTCGAACTTCTGCCAAAGAATGATTTGTAAAATCAGGAACTTCCACTCTGTTTGAAATATTAAACATAATAAATACGATGATTGCAACAGCAAAAAGAGATCCGCCAACAATGCCATAACGAAGCGTTTGGCGGCTATGGTAAGAGTTATCTTCCATGGTATCATGAACAGGACCATAAATTTTTGAATTAAAAAAATCAGGTTCAAAATCTACTTCTTGTGAGTTGCTTTCTTGACCGGATTCTAAAAAGCGATCCTTTGGTTTTTGTTCGTTATAACTTTTATTGGTAAATTGTTCTAAAAAGTCACCCATATATTGCCCCTTTCCTGCATTATTCTTGGTTTATATAGCCATCATTCAGACGATAAATGATATCTGATTTTTTAGCTATTGTATTGGAGTGGGTCACCACTATAACACATTTATTGTGTTTATGGGCAAGATTTTTAAAAATTTCTACAATCTCTTCCGTCATTTCTTCATTTAAATTCCCTGTAGGTTCATCAGCCAATATAACATCTACATTTGTTGATAATGCCCGGGCAATGGCAACTCTTTGTTGCTCACCGCCTGAAAGTTTATTGATTGTACGTTTCGCCTTATCTTTTGTTATACCAATGTAATCTAAAAGATTATAAGCAACTTCCTGTTTCGACATAGGTAACTTGTTATCAGTAATACCCATAGCAACTAAAATATTTTCAAAGGGTGTCATATAAGGAATCAAGTTATATTGCTGAAAAACGATACCAACATGATTGCGACGATAATTTTCCAAACCTAATTCCATTAAATTTTTCTCTTCATAATAAATCTTGCCTGATGTTGGTGTGTCCAAAGCACTGATCAAAGAAAGCAACGTGGTTTTCCCCGAACCGGAAGCACCCAGTATTGTATAAAAAGTCCCTCTCTCAAATACACAGGAAATATCTTTTAAAATATAGCGTTGCTTTACACCATCTTGAAAATAATAAACAACATGCTCAACTCGAAGTAAACTCATGATTCGCCTCTTTCCTTTTGCTTCTACATCATTATTTTCTTGGGGTTTAAACCCAATACATACATCACAGGTATTATGCTTGCCAATAATATCGTTCCGACCCCTACACCTAAAAACATAAAAATAACAGAACCATGAAAAGATAACCCATAAAAAGGCAGTTCATGGAATGAATGAATGGATTGTTCTACCAAAATGTTACTTCTTAATATATGTTCAGACAAAATACTCGAAATAAAAAATCCAACGAATAAGGCTGTTATAATGGCTAATATAGCTATTATAATAACTTCTGCGCATATTTGTATGGTAATCCTATGTTTTTTTTCACCTAACGTAAAGTATATACCGATTTCACGTCTACGATCACGCAAAAATAATGTAATCAATAAACTTAAAAATAAAATGGAAATTCCAACGGTAACCCAAAGAATTATGTTGGTCATACCATCCATTGTCATAAGTGCCGAATACACATCCACAAAAGCATTTTCAATATCAACCACTCTAAATTGTGGAGGTATTTTCTCTTCCACTGCTACTTTAAAAGGTAAAAACTGCTGTGAATCGTACAAAACAAACCGATTTTCCAAAGATAGGTTTGCCCCTTGAATGTTCATCATATCCCCACTTTCATTTAAATTTTGTTGTTGTTCATTTTGAAAAATCTGAGCAAGCTCTACAAAATGATTGGGCGCATAAATTCTATTTTCTAAAACTTGAAGATTTTCTCCGTTTTTCTCACCACTAACCGGACGAAAAATCCCAATCACTTCCATTGTATAAGATTCTTCCGCAAAAATACGATTTTCTCCATCCATGTTATCAAAAACGATATTTCTAAGTTGCACTGTAGATCCTATCGTAAGATAATTTAAATGCGCCACCGTTTCCGAAATCAGAATCACCATAGAAAGATGATTCATTTCAGTAACCGTAAACGTTCTTCCATATACCAATTCGATCCGTTCTTCTTGTATATCTAACAGATTCGGATTTTGTACACCTTGCACCAACCAAAATTTTTCTAAAAACGCTACGTCTAAAGAAGTATTTTTATTTACCGCAGAATCTTTATATGGTATTAAATGTGGGTTATAAAAAATACCAGAAGAAAAATAGTCAAACTCTTTTACATAAGGCAAGGCGGCTATTTTATGAATCAAATCCGTTCTTAAATTTATATCATGAATCATGCCCGTTTCATCATTGAAACGTTCCCATGCTTCTATATCCAATTTCACTGTAGCAATGGGTGGTAAATTACGTTGGAGATGCAACCAAGTATCTGTAACAGCTTGATTGATAAAAATGGTTGTAGATATCACACTGGCTAAAATAAGCACCAGAAAAAAGAAAATACAACTCTTTCTGAAATTTCTTATAACACTTAAAAAAGCTCTTGTTAGAAAAATCATTTCAAACCTCTTTATACCTTTTACATCATAATCTTTTTAGGGCTTAAGCGCAATAAATACAACAATGGTACGACTACAGCCAAAAGCACGGTTCCAAAACTCACTCCCAGGAAAATCAAAAGGGCAGTCGGAGCAAAGGATAAATCATAACTATCTCTAATATCAATCACTGTTTCTCCATCATATAAACCTGCTCGAAAGAACAGATCCCATCCTCTGTTTTGCATTTGATTATTTTCTAAATCCGTCAAAAGATTGTTTAGTAACATATTTTCGGTCAGTTGTCCTGCTAATATATTGCCTATGAATAAAGCCGTCAAAAAAGCCAAGATAAAAATGATTAACACTTCAAATACGATTTGTGTTATGATTTTTATCTTTTTTTCTCCCAAAGAAAAATAAATGCCCATTTCCTGTTTGCGATCACGTAGAAACAAAGTTAGCAAAAGACTAAGCAGCAGAACCATGGCAATGCCTGTAATCAAAAAAGTAGCAATCGCCAAAGAATCCATGATGTCTAAAGCTGCAATAATCTCATGAAAGGAATGTTCCGAAAAATCAATATTATAAAAGTCCGGAAGTAAGTCTAAGGCAGCGTTTTGAAACGCAATGATATCTTGGGGAGAATACAGCGTAAAAAAGGTTTCATACTGGGTACGAGCCATGTTTCTTGACATTACTGTAGCATAAAAACGCGATGCATCCACCATAGAATCACCCGTAATCATATCATCCAATGCAAAAGCCAGAGCAATGTCTGCAGAACGCTCTTTTGACATTTCTATAAAGTTATTGGGCATATAAATACGATTTGAAAACTGAGCCATCAGGTGTAAATTTTCTTGCATGCTAAAAAATGGTGATGGAATTGACAAAAGGGAATTGTAGATACCAATTACTGCAACATCATACGTTTCTGCCCATAAAGTGTTTTCCATACGCATCCAACCCGGTGCAAAATCTACTTCAAAAGGATGAAACACAGCATTTGTAAGCTGTATTGTTGACCCGACTGCAAGTTGATTTATGCGTGCAAAGTCTTCCGAAACCAAAGCAACTGCAGATAAATGTTCGATTTCTTCATTGGAAAATGTGCGGCCTGCAACGATTTCTATGATTCCTTGTTCGATATCCAAAAAATTTGAAGATTCCACCCCTCTAATTTCAAATAAAGGCAAAAGGTCACTACCTGCATTCATAAGAGCGAAAGTACCCGGATCTATCCAATAATGTTCATCTATATCCGGATTATATTCCTCCAACGTTGGAGAAAAAAAGATACCATTGGCAAAATATTCATACGATCTAACATAAGACAAGGAGCCAATCTGATGAATTATTTCCGGAGTCAATTGAGGGCGCTCACTAAAAGAAATCAATTCTCCGGCATTACTATTTGCAACAAGGTCAATCTCAAAAGCCTCGGCTCCAGCAAAATCCAGACCTATCATCGCTTTTGCTTGCATAGTTCCAATGATATTTTCTCTGGTATTTCCGATGATTTGGTTTACAAAAATAGAACCTGACATCATACTGCCTAAAGCTACCATTGCTATAAAAAGAAGTATATTTTTTCGTGGATTCCCCTTTATGCTGATGATTGCTCTTTTCATATAATTCATAAGACATTTACCTTTTCTATTCTAACATCATATTTAATTGTTCGGCAGTCCACGGCGTATGTATATGAAGAAGTATATGAGTGTCTCTTTGAATTTTTACATCAATCACTTTCCCCGTACTGTCAATAATAACAAAATCAAAGTCCATTGTTCCCATAGATAAATCATAATCCGGCCAATGGGTGCTACCCAAACGAGCTGTATTCACATCCGTATCCCGAAAAATTTGTGCCGCAAAATCCTTTGCGGCTTCTTTAGCCCTTTCAATTTCTCGCTGTTCAGGCGCAGGAAACCACTCCAAAAACTCTTCTTGACTCATATCTAAAATATCTTCCATCTCTAATCCGTGTAACGGTTCAACTTCTTCATTAAACAAGTGGATCAATTCACCTGTGTATGCATCTATTAGAACAAATATAGGTGATGCAAACCAATCTATTTCATCACGAACCAAACCCGGCATAAAATTAAAAACATGTGCACTCCATGTACTTAAAGAAATTTGTGGTGTATAAAGAAATTCCATTAACAGATATTTTCCCTTTAAGTCTTCATCCAAGAGTTCTGAAAAATAATGCAGTGCATGACGAGTGGCTTCATCGAAAGACAACTCTTCACTTATATCCGTTCGATTGTCCGATTCAGACTCTAATTCAAAAATAACAACGTCTTTTAAATCGGATTGTGTTTCATTTTTTATATCACTCTCATTTTTTGTACAAGCAACCAAAAAAAGTAAACTTAAAACAATGAATGCAACCATTTTTTTCATTTTATTATCTCTCCTATTTGAAAAATATTTTTCAGGCTTATTTCATAAGAAAAATATGGCAAATGCTGTGCTTACTGTTCATTGTAACTTCTAAATCTCATTATGATAAAACATAGTTTTTTAGACTCTAAAAAACATTATATTGCCAATAAAATTATTAAAAAGTGGGTCTCAGAAACCATTTTAGTAAAAGTTTTTTCCCTGAGACCCTTGGTATAAAACATCATTTGCTCGCAATATGTAAGAAACTTCTTCTTAGATATATCTTTTAGAATGCAAAATGATGCAACTCCTAGGTTAAATACTAACAGATTAATATTTAACCATGTCAGGTATGATAATTGATATCGCACAAATTAGAACAATCTACCATCTTACTGTAGTATGCCCTATCCACCAAGCCGAATCACGTGGCCAAGTATTATTGGTAGCTCTTAACCTAATATGTACCCTAGAATTTACAATTCGTATAACACCATTTGACTCTCTTGTTACTGCTATAAGAGCACCAGTATTAATTTGTCCTCGTGCTTGATTTTGTAAATTATTAGGAAAAATCAGCGCATTCACACGAACTGTTGTATTAAACGCCGCTTGAACTGTACTAGGAAATGCAAGAGAACCTGCAATCACTAGCATCATAGCTAAGGTGCCTAACAAAAAACTTTTACATCTTTTCTTCATAATCGTTCTCCTTTTTTAACCAAATTATTCTTTACATTACAACATTTTTTTGTACCTCAAAATTGAATACCTATACTACTTACATCACCTCTCGTTTTACCTAATTTTATATTGTTTAGTTAATGTCAATCATCTTTTTTATCCTCCATTCTTTCCATTCTATAAATCTTTTGTGCCATTATTCTGCATAGAAGTGTTGAAGTTAAACAAAATTATTTTTTAGGACAGAAATATGATTTAATACAATTGTAGTTCTTTAAAAATAATGATGTTTGTAAGATAAAATTAATATAAATGAAACAATTTGTTTTGAACATACATTTTTATGTAACATTTATGTTTTTTATTCAAAACTTCTAGAAAAAAATGGGTTGTCAATTCTTTTTTTTGAATTATATCAAATGCATCTCAAAAAGTCAACTTTCAATCCTTTGTTTTGCATTTAATAATTGACTCCACTCTTGGAAGAATCACAATTTTCACGTATTTATTGAATTTCCCATCCATTTATTAAGTATCTCAAAAAAATATTATATAAGGAAGACGAAGCTCTTATGAGCTTCGTCTTGCCATTGTTCATCCGTTAATCCCTCTCATAGTAAATCAGTCCCAATTGTGCCCGATTCTTCACCTCAACTTTTTCCATAATCACCGATACATTGTTCCGTACTGTTCCATCACTCAAAAACAACTGCTCCCCTATTTCTTTGTTTGTCAACCCTTGTGCTACCAGACGAATAATATCCTTTTCCCTTGCTGTCAAAGTTTCCAAAGCCGGATTCTCCGTCAATGTCAATTTTTTTAGCACATCTGTATCCAAAACACCACTGCCACTCATAAGTGTTCGCAGCTTCCCTGCAATATCCGCTATTTTATCGGTTTTTAATAAGTAACCATCAGCCCCTGCGGATAAAGCCTGTTGAATATTGGGCTTATCATCAAAGGTCGTCAACATCATAATGCGAATTTCAGGATATCGTTGTTTGATTAAGCGCGTCGCAGCAATGCCGTCTGTGTTAGGCATACGAATGTCCATCAACACCACATTTGGGTTTTCTTCTTTACACATTTCCACAGCCCTGCCACCATCTTCTGCTGTACCAACCACAGTAATATCCTCTTCTTTGGCAAGGGTCAATGATAAGCTTTTTCGAATTAAAGCATCATCGTCTACAATTAACAATTTCATTTTTGACATCATTCAAATCTCCCTACATCTAAATTTATCCCACTTCCATTGACTTCATCGGAATCACACAAATCACCCGAAAAGTATTTCCCACATCTACGGATAAATTTCCACCGGTGGCAGAAACCCGATAACGTATATTCCGCAAACCATTTCCCAAAGTTTCACCTCTACGAATGGGCAACTCTTTTTTATTTTCCGAAGTATCTGAAAAACCGGATACCCCGTCATTTTCCACACAAAGACGAACAATATGTGGTGTCGCATCTAAATCCACTTTCACATAGGTCGCTTGCGCATGTTTCCCTACATTTGTTAAACTCTCATTCAAACAAGCTTCCAATACATTCCATACATAAATAGGAATCTTTAAGGTGTCTCCATGAACATGAAAATTTACTTTACATGCTGGAAATCTTTGACAGATTTCTGCCAAAGCATCCACGCCAAGAGCCGTTACAGCCGAAAAATTATGCACGGACTCTCGTATTTTATCTACACCTGCATCCAGACGTTCCAAAGCACTATCATACAGTTCTAAAACTTCTGCATCTTCATGTTCCAGCAAATTTCGGATGGTTTGTAAGGAAATATAGGAGGCAATAATTTCATGTCCGGCATTGTCGTGAATGTCTCTGGCAATACGGGTTCGCTCTGCCACAACCGTCATTCGCTCCACCTGCTCCAAAGCTATGGTCAAATCATTTTGTAAATTTTCCAACTCATAATATTTGTTCGCTGACTGATCACGTAGTTGCCATCTCTCTTGACGTTCCATCTCCCAACGTCCCAAAAAGAATCCGGACAAGCAGGATAATAACAAAACGACTATAAGCAAGGGCTGAAAATCAAAAACTAAGTATATCATTGCCAACAAAGCCCAGTAAACACCAAAATACATCGCAGAAAATAAGGGAAACACCAAAATATAAAGAGGCATATCCCAAAGAAAAGCTAACAACAAACAAGAAGCAATATCCACAAATACAGTCATTTTCCAATTGGGTAACCGAAAACGAAACAAAGTCATAACCACCAAAAACAAAGATAGGAAAAAGCCTGTTGCTTCACCACTTTGTATCCAAAGTGAAAACATCAGACTAAAACCTACTACATGGGATATATAAAAACAAACACTGGGTTTCATTGAATCTTGCGACTCCCTCCATAAAGCAAATATGCTACGGAAAACAATAGCATTACCCCGATATCTAGCCCAAAATTACCGGAGATGTAGCCGACATCTAGGACATTCGTCATGGCTCGTACCGCCCAGTATGGTGGGAAAATCGCACCCACGTATTCTAGGGGACCTGGGAATGCTTCCACCGGAAACGTCAGACCACCAACCATAGCCACCAATAACAGTAGTGTTACAAATCCTGCCCCACTACTCTCCTTATCATTGGATAAGAAAAGGCTGTGCCACGCAAAAGACATAGTGATGGAGGCAATTGTAAGTACAGTATAACATAGGAATACTGCGAAAGAAAGGGCGGCTGTCCAGTCATGTAAAATAAAACCAAGTACGGATACAAGCATGGATTGAATCACCAATGGTACCATAGAAGACAGCACATTTTCCGCAAAATATCGTCGTAATGTAATCGGTGCCGCCATGATTCGTACAATGGCTCCATCTGATTTGTCAACCAAGATGCTTTGACTCATCAGATATGCACCACTCATTACGACCATCATCAAAAGAGAAAAGGGACCCAAGCCAAACCCAATACCATTTTCTCGCCAAAAAGGTGGAAACACAACAATAAAGATTGGAAGTATACAATTGCAAATTAAAGACAATGGACTACGAATACCTCGTAATAATGCATAGCGAAAAATTGTCATGCTTTTTGTCTCCTTCCCAAAATCAATACCAAAAATGCCAGAATCACTGTCATAGCTGCTAGGATGCCCAGATGAAATAACGCCTGACGCATATCATCTCCAACAGGACCTGCGTACAAGATACCACGTGCCCCCAATCCCAAAGGTGTAACATAATACATAATAAATCGGGCAACAGGACCATCACCAAAGTCTACAAACAACCAACCGCTTAAAAACATCATCAAAAAACACATACCTGTGTGAATCCCAAAAGCCGCTCTTTTTGGTGCAAGAATTGCAATTAAACTGGCAATGAGCTGACTGGAAATGGAGACCAGTAAAAACAAAGGTATAACAACTAGCATATTACCCCAGTACACATCAAAAACCAAAGCGGATAAACCAAAAATCAAAATGCCCTGGATTAGGTTAAACACCCAACTAGACGCCGCTGCACCAATCAAAAAACTTTTCCCTTGATTTGGTGTGGCAAATAATCTCCAACGTACTTCTCCTCTTAGATCTTCATTAATGGCACGTAATATCAATTCACCTGCAAAAAATTGAAAGGAAACCATAAATAGTATGGTGATTGCGGTTGTGGTTGCCGTAAATTCAAAAGTATTGGTCAAATCAGCACCCACTTGCTCACCAATCAAATCAAACATACCTATATTCCCCATTAAGTTTAAAGCAATAAAAGCCATAGGTAGTGCAAGTAACACACCAATATTTACAAGGCTTGTAGCCTCTCTTTTAAAATAATGTTTAAAAATCAATCCCAAATTGCTCATTTTACACCTCTCCCTCATCACGTAATTTCTTGCCTGTTAATGTCAAAAATACATCTTCTAAATTTGGTTTGTCTTCTGAGAATGATGTAACGCCACCATTTCGTCCGGCAACTTCCATGATACGGTTTACATTGCCGCTACCGGCATTGGAAGTAATCAAATAATGATTTCCCTCAACCACAACATGCTTCACACCGGAAATCGCTTTTAGCTCTTCCAATAAAACTTGTGATGGAGCTACTGCATATAAATGTACCCTATCTTCATATTGGATACGTTCCATCAACTCATCAATGGTACCATCAGCGATGACACGACCTGCATCCATAATGGAAATACGATTGCAAAGTGCCTGTACTTCTTCCATATAGTGGGAGGTATAAATAATCGTTGTGCCACGTGTTGCAATTTCTTTGACTGACTCCAAAATGTGATTACGGGATTGGGGATCAATTCCAACAGTAGGTTCATCCATAATTAAAAGTTTTGGCTTATGTACCAAAGAACAAGCAATATTCAATCGACGTTGCATCCCGCCTGAAAATGTTTTGGGACGCTTATTCGCTCGATCACTCAAACCAACAAATTCCAGCATTTCTTTTACATTGGCTTCCAGTTCAGCACCACGCAATCCGTACAAACCACCAAAATAACGTAAGTTTTCAATGGCAGATAAATCACTGAATACCGTAATCTCTTGGGTGACCAATCCCAACTCGCGACGGGTGTCTAAGTTCTTAATTGTTTGCTTTTGACCAAAAACTTGAACATCACCTCTGTCTGCATTTACCAAACCGCAAAGTACACGAATGGCTGTTGTTTTGCCGGCTCCATTTGGTCCTAATAAACCAAGCACTTCACCCTCTTTGATGTTTAAGTTCAAATTATCTAAAGCGATATTATCACCATAACGTTTTACTACATTTCTCATATTTACTAACATAAGATTTACCTCTTTTCTTTAATTGTATTTCTTTTTTATGAGCTAAGTATGACACAGAAAAGAAATACACAACAGTGACATTCGTCACTAATCTGCGATTGCCTATAAGCTTTTCATATGTTAAGCTGATAAAAGTGTACATCTACTTTGAGAAAATATCACGAAAGGATAAGCTTATTTTATGGAATTATGGTTTTTATATGCAATGGGTGCTGCAATTTGCGCAGCTTTAACCACAATATTAGCAAAAATAGGTATTCAAAATGTAAACTCCCATTTAGCCACTGCCATACGAACCATGGTCGTTGTCATTTTTGCTTGGCTTATCGTTTTTATCGTTGATGCACAACATGGTATCAGCACCATCCAAGGCAGGACATGGGCCTTTCTTATCTTTTCAGGCCTCGCTACAGGTGCTGCATGGCTTTGTTATTTCCGTGCGCTCAAACTAGGTAATGTAAATAAGGTGGTGCCCATCAAAAAAAGCAGCACCATCTTAACTATGATTTTAGCTTTTATCATTTTAAACGAATCCATGACATGGTTAACTGTAATCGGTATGGTTTTAATGGGAATCGGTACATGGCTCATGTTGGAATTAAAAAAGAAAAACAGGGCACTACCCCAGGAAGAAAAAATAGAAAAAACCAGCAAAAGCTGGCTCTTTTATGCTATTCTTGCAGCAGTATTTGCAAGTCTGGTCGCTATTTTGGGTCGCATTGGTGTGGTTGACATGGATGCAAATCTTTGGACAGCACTGCGTACTCTGATTGTAGTACCATTATGTTGGCTTATGGTATTCATTGTAGGTAGCCAAAAAAACATGCGAACCGTCACACCCAAAAGCTGGTTTTTTTTGATATTGTCAGGCATTGCCACCGGCAGCAGCTGGCTATTTTTTTACCATGCTCTGCAAATCGGCAATGCCAGTCAAGTAATTCCCATTGATAGATTAAGTATTGTATTCACCATGGGCTTTGCAAGATTATTTTTGGGAGAACATTTTTCCAAGCAAAGCCTGTTTGGATTATGTTTATTAACAATTGGAACATTATTGCCTATATTGCTTTAAATCAATGCGTGCATTTTTTTCTGACGTATTATCATCAATGTCACAGCAAATATCGCAATGCCAAATCCTAGTTGAATCAAAATGCCCTGCCAAAAGTCTCCCATCATATTACGATCTACTACATTTGCATGCCCAAGCATATCATTAATAGAAACATACCAATAGGTTGGTAAAAATCTGGCAAACGCCCGCATATTCTCACTAAATGCTTCCAATGGGATAAAAACACCACTTAAAAAGCCAAGAAACATTCCAACAACACTAATCGCTCCGGTCAAACCGTAGTAATTTGTAATGACATTTCCTAATAAAAAAGCAATACCTACCGCCACAACGAGCAAAGCAAAACTATTGACAACGCGCAATGCATTGACGGTGGTTAACATTTCATCACCAAAAAGAAGAAAAGGCACTGCAATTAACATACTCCAAAGAGTCACCGAACCCAATACACATCCCAAGGCCAATTGCCCATTTTGCTTGATTAATGACATGGATGCACTTTCATTTCTACGTGCAATCTCTTTTTTATTCATTACAAAGAATATCGGAGCGATAGCGGTCGCAATTATTGCCAATATCGTAAACGCTGCAAAACGGAAAAAATATAACGCATTGTTTGGTGGATAATCTGCCAACATTTCTACCGTAATATGATTGTTTAAATCAACCATGGTGTTTCGCAAGGCATACTCCGGCGTAAAATCCGCATTGATATAGGTTGCCAGAGTGATCAAAAAGCTCTCAATTTGCCCATCTATATAAAAACCATTTATGGATTCCGGGTCTTTTATATTTTCCAAACGTCCCTGGCTTGGGTCAATCAAAAAATCATGCTCAAAACCGGCAGGAATGGTGAGTACATAAGATACTTCCTGAAAAAACAAAGCATCTTCAATGGCTTGCACACTATTTTCAATTTCTACCAGTTGATGATATTCACTTAAAAAATCTACCAATCCTACTGATAAAGCACTTTCATCTTCATCAAATATTACAATGTCTCTCGAAACACTCACAAAATCCAACTGATTATTACCACTTGTATCACTAAATACAAAAGTCAATCCTACCATAATCCCAAAATAAATTAAAATACCAACTTTTTGACTGAGTAAAATTTTCCAAAAATACTTAAATACTGTCATAGGTTTGCCTCCTTAAAATAATAGCACTTACCACACAGCAAACAACTGCAACCGCTAACATACCAATTAAACTTGTATTATAAATGCGATAATCACTGAAACTTCCCAACGAATAAAAAGCATCTGTCAACAATGTCAACGGATTAATTCTATCTAAAATCAAGAAGTTCTCCCGCGTTAAAATGCGAATATCTATTACCATCACTCCACTTAAGAAAATCATAAGCATAACCAAACCACTTAGAATCATTTCTGAAATGGCCGCTATTCCTTTGTAAATTATCGTCCCAATGAACATCCCTATGCTAATAGAGGCGAGGGAACCTACAAAAATAGCTAACAGCACCAAAGGAAGTTGGCTACCAAACTGAACATCCAGAACAAATATGTAATAAAACAAAGCAACACAAGTATAAAGAAATAAGAATGTAGAACTTGCTAAAAACTGTGGTATAATCTGTTTGATTTTATTGGTAGGTGTAACGGAACGTCTCGCTCCTAAGGGAGAACGATTGCCTTGCAACTGATGGATACGGCTCAAACCAATATGAGCACCTTGGAAAACAGACATTGCCAAAAATACCAATTTAACATAGATCAAAAAGTTCATCGTACCACGGCCGGCTTCTATTCCTTGATTAATATTTAATTCTCTTCCGAGATCTTCCACAGCTTGTGGAATCATCTGAGGATTGTTCTGCGCAATGGTTTCAATGGTGCTTTGCGCCTGATAGAACCGATTGGAAATCATCCGCAAAACACTTTGTTGAATCCCTTCATTTGCTACAATCAAACGCAAATCATCCCCGTCCAAAAAATAAATACCATTTATATATTCTGCATTTAACTGCTCTTTTGCTTCATCCATAGACAATACTTCTATGTCTAACACAGGTTCTTTCTCCTCTGACAAGTGATAGAGCATTTCTATAAAAGCCGTTCCGCGATCCCCTTGTTCACCCTCTTCTACCAAAGCAACCGGAATGGCTTGAAACGCACCGACATCATCACCAATGGCATGGATGACGATATTAAACATAGTGCCCATAAAAATCGGAAATACAATAATCCAAAACATCCAATTTTTTTGACGCATTAATTTTTTAAATTCATACAAAAATGACCTTAACATAATTTTATTTCTCCTCTAGTCCCTTAGTTCTTTACCTGTAATTTCTAAAAATACATCATTTAATGTCGGTAGTTCCGAAAGCACTCTACCATAAACCACTTGATGATCTCCCAAATAATTTAATAAATTGGTCAGATTATGATTGCCTATTCGAAATTTCACTTCCAGTATTTTATTTTTGAACGTTGCTGCATTGACGTTCTCCAGATTTTGAATACGATTTAAATGTTCTTTTGACAAATCTAAGATATCAATTTTGATGGTTTCGCCGGTTTTAATCATCGTCTTTAACTCTTCTTTGCTACCCTCGGCCAAATTCTTGCCCTTGTCAATAATAACAACACGGCTGCAAATCTGTTCTACCTCTTCCATATAATGAGATGTATAAATAATGGTTGCCCCTTTTTTATTTAATTCTAAAATATTTTCCAAAATTTGATTTCTACTTTGAGGGTCAACTGCTACGGTTGGCTCATCTAAAATAATGAGTTTGGGTTGATGGGCAATACCACAGGCAATATTCAAGCGTCGTAATAAACCACCGGATAATTTTTTTGGTAAAAATTTAACAAAATCATTCAATCCTACAAAGTCAATTGCTTCTAACACCATTTTTTTTCGTTTTTCTCTATCTTTTATATACAAACCACAGAAATAATCAATGTTATCATGAACGGTCAACTCATCAAACACAGCCACATTTTGGGAAACAATACCAATTTGTGCTTTGGTTGCATAAGCACTTGGTTTCATTGGCTTTCCAAAAATTTCAATACTACCCCTGTCATACTTCAATAATGACAACAGGCAATTGATGGTAGTGGTTTTCCCTGAGCCGTTTGGGCCTAACAAACCTAACACTTCGCCCTCTCGGACATCTAAATTGAAATGGTCAACGGCTACTAAGTCACCGTAACGCTTTACCAGGTTTTTGATTTGAATTACTTTATTTGACATAATCATAAAACTCCTTTGAAATATATGTTTTTATTATCATGTGTTTATCTTACAACAGGGAACGTATTCTTTATAAGTGTCTGATGTCATGAATTGGATGTGACAAATGTCATATCTTATTTATCATGTATTTATCTTACAATGAAGATGCATTTTGCTCTATCCTTTTCTAAATGTATTTGTTATAATGCTTATTAAGAAAAAATGAAAATTGGAGCAATCAATGAGAGGATTGGGAACTATCATAAATGTTCTGGCTATTATTTTAGGAAGTGGGCTAGGACTTATTATAAAACAAGGTTTAAAAAAGAGATATCAAGAAATTTTAATTCAAGCCTGTGGTGTCGCTTCTATATTTATTGGTCTAGCCGGAGCCTTACCTGGTCTTCTTTATATTGGAGAAGATGGCGGTTTAGTTTCGGGTAATATTATTATTTTAGTAATTTCTTTAGTGATAGGTAGTTTAATTGGTGAGTTGCTTAACATTGAAAAAGCATTGGAAAAAGTCGGTGAAATTATAAAACAATCTTTGGCTAAAAAGCTATTCCCAAAAACCGATGACCGTTTCGTAGAGGGTTTTGTCACTTGTTCCTTAGTGGTTTGTGTAGGGGCTATGGCCATAGTAGGTTCACTTCAAGATGGACTATCCGGAGATTACAGCATGTTGCTGATCAAGTCCGTTTTAGATATGGTAATCGCCATTGTTTTTGCCTCAACCTTAGGAATCGGTGTGATGTTTTCGGCATTATCTTTAGGTTTATATCAAGGGGGAATCACCTTATTTGCAGTTTTAATTGCGGAGAGCATCAGCCCTGAACTCATTGCCAACCTATCTAGCCTTGGCTCAGTTCTAATCTTTTGTGTCGGCATAAATCTAGTTTTTGGCAATAAAATTCGCGTCGGCAATATGCTACCGGCCTTATTGGTGCCCATAGTTTATGCGATTTTCCTATAAAACTTGCATAATCGGCGCAAGCTGAACGGTGTCAGCGGCGGCGTTTTTCGGCAAATCATATTGGAGGGATTTTTATTATGAATCGGAATGATATCATTGCATTGGCGGAAAAATTTGTTTTTGACGCTCCCGGTAATTGTATTACTGAAACTTCCGCCTTACATCCAAAGTGTTCAGGATTGACAATATATGAAGCACCTATTTTTGCATTTGGATCAGTAGATGATGCCCTATACCTAAAATATAAATCGTCTGATGTAATAGGGAGTCACTTTATAAGCCCTGTCGAATGGTTACCAAGTTCGAAAACGGTTATATCGTTTTTCCTACCCTACAACGAAAGAATCAAAACAGCTAACGCAACAAATTGCCTTTGGCCTGCTGATGAATGGTTACATGGAAGATATGAGGGACAGCAATTATTAAAACAACTAACTGAATACCTCGTGAAAGTTATATCTGAATCCGGATTCAAATCTCTTGCACCTTCTATGGACCAAAGATATGAAAATATTGAATTTTCATCAAACTGGTCGGAAAGGCATATAGCTTATGCATGTGGATTGGGTACTTTCGGGCTTTCCAAAGGCATCATAACGAAAAAGGGTATATGCGGAAGATTTGGAAGCATTTTAACAGAATTGGATTTGCCGAAAGACAATAGGGATTACAACAATGTCTATGACTACTGTACTATGTGTGGCGTTTGTATTGACCGTTGTCCTGTTCACGCTATATCTTTCGAACATGGAAAAAAATCTTTACTTTGTAGTGACTTCTTGAATGTTGTAAGAGAAAAACATAATCCTCGGTTTGGATGTGGCAAATGCCAAGTCAACGTGCCTTGTGAAAGTGGGATACCAACAAAGGCATAAAATGCTCTTTCCCCTATTGACGCTACAGATTGCTAAAATTATCATTATTTTAATACATGCGAGGTATGCAAATGCTCAGCCTGATTAGCAAACTCCCATTATTACTTATGGGAATTTTCCTACTACATACAAATATTTTTGAATACGCCTCTTTGATGGCTATTTTATCCATTATAACCTTTATTGCGCTTAATATTTACTTTTCCCGCAAATGGTTTACTTGGATGAGCACAGCATTTTATTTGGCGATTTGTTTATTTTTCCCTTCATTTATGGTATTTATTTCCATTATTTTATTCCAATTAATAGAAATAAAAGCTTATAAACTTCTACCTGTACTTCTGATTCCTCTTATTGCCAGTTTTTCTGTTTTCTCTACTTTTGATTTTATTTTATTTTTGTTTACCGTTTTATTTGCCGGTTTTTTGAGTCTTTTGTGTATACGTATCGACATTTTGGTTCTAGAAAATCAACAAAATCGTGATGAAAGCATTACATTACAACGAACATTACAAGAAAAAAATACATCACTTTTAGATAGCTACAACAATGACATCTATCTTGCTACTTTAAAGGAACGAAATCGGATTGCACGAGAGATTCATGATAATGTAGGGCATCTACTCTCTCGCTCTATTTTACAGATGGGAGCTGTTCAGGCAATGAATCAGGATGAACATTTAAAAGAGACTTTGGTTGCTTTACAAGAAACCTTAGGATCGGCAATGGATAGTGTCCGTGGCAGTGTCCATAATTTGCGTGATGATGCCATGGATTTACAAGAAGTGATTTATAAAATGTTGGAACCACTTCATTACGAAATATCCTTTGCGTATGAACTAACGGAAGAAATTCCCAATCCTGTAAAATATTGTTTTCTTGGTGTGCTAAAAGAGGCTTTGACTAATTTAACAAAACACAGCAATGCTACAGAAGTACAGATTGTTTTACGAGAGCATCCTGCGCTCTATCAATTACTCATCCATGATAACGGAAATAATAAACCCAATGCAAAAAGTGGTGGCATGGGATTAACCAATATGGAAGAACGGGTTAACGCTTTAAACGGACAGTTCCATGTATCTTGGCAAAAAGGCTTTCGTATATTTATTTCAATTCCAAAGGAGAACAATAAATGATAAAAATAATAATTGTAGATGATGATGTGATCGTATCTTCTTCCCTTAAAACTATTTTGGAAGCAACAAATGAAGTAGAAATTTTAGGCATTGGACAAAATGGAAATGATGCCGTGACTCTATATCAGACATATAAGCCCGATATTGCTTTACTAGATATTCAAATGCCCGAAAAAAATGGCTTGGAAGCGGGCAAAGGGATTTTAGAAATTGATCCGGATGCTAAAATTTTATATTTAACTACATTCTCTGACAATGATTATATCATTCAAGCACTCCGTTTGGGTGCCAAAGGCTACATTTTGAAACAAGAATTCACTGCCATTGCAACTGCTTTAAAGGCTGTCGCAAACGGACAAAGTGTCTTTGGTACAGATATTGTATCCAAATTGCCAACATTATTACAAAACAACAATCCGTTTTCTTATCGTGATTTAGATATCAATGAAAAAGAAGAAGAAATCATTGTGTTGGTGGCACAAGGTTTAAACAACAAAGAAATTGCAGATCAGCTCTTTCTAAGCGAAGGAACCGTCCGCAATTATTTAAGCAATATTTTAGACAAATTAAATTTAAGAGACCGAACCCAATTGGCTGTATTTTATTATAAAAATGTGAATTAACCTCCGGTTTCCTTAAAACACTAAATACGCCGATAAAGATTTGGCAACCAGTTTACTATTTCTCAATCCAAAAGTCAACGCATTAATTTGTAGATTGTTTTTTATTTGCTGTAATAATATATGTTTTTATAAAACTTTTCTTCAAATTCAACAAACTCTATTGAATTTAAAGATAAAACGTGTATAATTTGATGTAACAGACATCAAGGCACAATAAAAGTCGCCAAGCACTTGCTCTATTTTACAAGAGGTAAAAATTATGATTAAAATTAAACATCCTGAATGGTTACATGTAGTGAAACAATACAAAACATTCTATGGCTTCGACCAAAAGTGGTATCGTAGAGTCTGGCGTCGTACTGCCGGCTGTGGACCGACTTGTGCCACGATGACATTGATTTATCTAAACAAACGTAATAACTTAAAATTACCTTATAAAAATCAAGGTTACAACAGCATCGTCGATTCCATGAACAAAATTTGGGAATATGTTACCCCAGGCTTACGTGGTTTAAATACGTTGGAGTTGTATCAAAATGGCATTGCAAGGATTGCTACAGAAAATAAAATCGAATTGAATTTTCAAAAACGAAAAATTGATGCAGAAAATAAACCGCCTTTAGAAGAAGTAGTTGATTTTGTTACCCAAGGGCTCAAACAAGATGTTCCAGTTGGTTTCTTAAATTGGCACAATGGCAATGTGACCGGATTAGATGATTGGCACTGGGTTTTGATCGTTGCCATTGAAGGTAATAAAATCTTTTGTTATGACCAAGGCAAAAAACTAAGTTGTGATTTGAAAGAGTGGTTGGAGCATACCAAAAAAGGTGGCGGATTCGTTTATTATACTGCAAAAATATAATATTATCTTTAAATTTTCTGCTATTCACTTGAAATTATGATACAAACGTATTACAATGTGAGAAGATATTATAATTTCTATGAAAGGAGCACTAAATTGAAAAATGGAATTAAGATTTTATTGATTTTAGTTGCGGTTGGAGCAATCGCCGGTTTGGTTATCGCTTATATTTGTAAAAACAAATGTGGATGTGACGAAGATGAGGATTTCTTCGACGAGGACGATGACTTTGATTTAGATGAGGACTTAAAGGCTACTGAGCGTGAATACGTAAATTTAAAAAAAGATGCCGAAGAAGTAGTTGACAAAGTAAAAGACGTTGTTGCTGACAAGGTTGACAAAGCAAAAGACAAGGCAAAAGATGTTGTTGATGATATAAAAGATGCCTTAGATTAGTTCTAAAATCTATGAAACCCCTTTCCCTGATGGATAAATACTTGGGAAAGGGGTTTTTAAAATTATTTTTTCGGTAATTGAAAGGAGCTTTTTAAGGAGACGATACGGTTAAATACCAGTTTATCAGAGGTGCTATCTTTGACATCTACACAAAAGAAACCATTGCGTACAAACTGGTAACTATCATAAGCCTTTGCACCATCTAAATTCGGCTCCACATAACAATTTGTTATCTTTTGTAAAGAGTTGGGATTCAAATTTAAATTGCCTGCCTCATCATAAACACCCTTTTCTTCATCCACGATATTTTCATAGAGACGTGCTTCTACCTGTACTGCCTCTACAACCGGAACCCAATGAATCGTACCCTTTACTTTCCTACCGGTGAAACCTGTACCCACTTTTGTTTCAGGATCATAAGTACAATGTACCTCTGTCACATTGCCCGCTGCATCTTTTACAAAACGCTCACATTTTACAAAGTAAGCATGCATCAAACGTACTTCATTGCCCGGGAACAAACGATGGTATTTTTTAGGTGGCTCCTCCATAAAATCCTCTCGTTCAATGTACAACTCTTTACCAAATGGTATTTTCCGACTGCCCAAATCAGGATTCTCCATGTTGTTTGATGCATCCAAGTATTCTACTTGTCCTTCCGGATAATTATCAATAATCAACTTAATCGGATCTAATACCGCCATTCTCCGAGGCCGTTTTGCTTTTAAATCTTCACGAATACAATATTCAAGCATCGCTACATCTGCCGAAGAATGCGCTTTGGAAACCCCTGCCAATTCAATAAATAATCTCAATGACTCCGGGGTATAACCACGACGCTTTAAGGCAGCAATTGTCACAAGCCTTGGATCATCCCATCCATCCACGATTCCCTCATCTACCAATTTTTTAATATATCGCTTGCCTGTCACCACATTGGTTAAATACAACTTAGCAAATTCAATCTGACGTGGTGGATTTGGATACTCACACTCTCTCACAAACCAATCATAAAGAGGTCTGTGGTCCTCAAATTCCAATGTACAAATCGAATGGGTAATGCCCTCTATCGCATCTTCCAATGGATGGGCATAATCATACATTGGATAGATACACCACGCATCTCCGGTATTATGATGGTGAAAATGGGCCACACGATAAATAATCGGATCACGCATATTGATATTCGGTGATGCCATATCAATTTTCGCTCGTAAAACCAAGGCTCCATCTTGAAACTTTCCTGCACGCATATCACGAAACAACTGCAAGCTGTCCTCTATCGGACGATCCCGATACGGACTATTCTTACCCGGCTCTGTCAATGTACCTCGATATGCTCTGATTTCATCCGGGGTTAACGCACAAATATAAGCCTTACCCTTTTGAATCAATAATTCCGCCCGCTGATACATTTCTTCAAAATAATCTGAAGCGAATAATACCTTTTCGCCCCAATCAGCACCCAACCAACGCACATCTTCTTTGATAGACTCCACATATTCCACATCTTCTTTAATGGGATTGGTATCGTCAAAACGCAGATTGAATTTTCCTTGATATTCCTGCGCCAAACCATAATTTAATAAAATTGATTTTGCATGTCCTATATGTAAATATCCATTTGGCTCGGGGGGAAAACGAGTATGTACGTGAGTATACACTCCCTCAGCCAAATCTTTATCAATTTCTTGGCCAATAAAATTTTGTGCGATAATATTGCGTTCCATAATGTACGCTCCTCCTTTGTACATATAAAAGTATTGGTACTTTCTACAACTTTATTCAGTATATCAAAAAAGAGGCCCAATTGCCACCCTTAAACCCCTGATGTAATAATATCTCCTATATCATTCAAAGGGTTCGTGCTGCTTCCGTTGGTTAATGAAGGGCCGTTTACAATTCTATTGGATTCCGAAAAACTTTAAACAATCGTTTTATCTAAATACAACATCTTTAATGTTTCGATTTCTTCCGTTGAAATCTGCAAAACATTTTTTAAATATCCAAAAAAACTACCATACCTCTCATCAATGGTCATAAAAGCATGTTCCAAATATACTTGCTTCACACTCATCATCATACGTAATGCTTCCAATTGTTCCGGAGTCATACCTTTTTGACGGAATTGTTCTAACAATTTTTCATTGGCCACTTTACGTTGATGAACCGTTTCCAAATAGTCTTCATAAATAATTGTATCATCCACATCAAAAATCTTCAACAAAAGTGCCGCTGCAAATCCGGTTCGATCCTTTCCTGCAGCACAATGAAATAATATAGCTCCCTCTTTTTGCACGGTGCAAACTTGCAAAAATTGTCGAAAACCTGCTATGGCTGAAGACATCGTCACCAACTGATGATTCACCTCTTTCATAAAATTATCTGCAAAACCCGGTTTTAAATTTTTTATCATCTGCGCAATGTCACTCATATTTTTCTGTGTATCGCACATCACATCTATTTGCAAGCTCTTAACTCCATCAAAAAAATCATTTGGACGTTCCAAAGCTTCATGCCTGCCACGAAAATCCACAATCTGGTGTAACTGATACTCTTCCAACAAGCTTTTTTTATCTTCTTCACTTACGTTCACCAACTCCGCAGAACGTAACAATTTCTTTGGCTTTACAAAACGACCATCCTTTGTTTTGATTCCGCCCAAATCCCTAAAATTTACTACTGTTTTCATTGCTTCACCCAATCCCTTACTTGATAATTATGTATAACCACCTCGGCAACTTTCATACCATCCATTGCCGCAGAAGTAATACCTCCTGCATATCCCGCACCTTCACCACAAGGATAAATTCCTTTTATCCCACTTTCAAAAAAAACATCCCTGCTTATTTTTACAGGTGATGACGTTCTACTTTCTACCCCTGATAATAATGCATCTTGATTTGCAAATCCTTTTATTTTCTGATCCATTCGCAAAATACCTTGTTTCAATGACTCTTGTATCTCCTTTGGAAATATTTGATTTAAATCCGCAAATTGCCACTGTCCTTTTATATTCGGCTGCACATCTCCCAATGCAACGGTTATTTGCTTCTCGCAAAAATCTGCAAAACGTTGTACCGGTATTTTCCCATTGCCCATTTGATAAGCTCTTTCTTCCAATCTACGCTGAAATTCCATACCACTAAGCGGATGGTCATTCTCATAATCGTTTTCTGTCACAGTAACTACAATGGCACTATTGGCATTTTTACCATCTCGTTTGTAGTAACTCATACCATTTACAACCAGTCTATTTTTTTCAGACGAAGCATTCACCACATATCCACCCGGACACATACAAAATGAATATACGCCTCTCCCATTGTCAAGTTGCTCCGCCAATTTATAAGAAGCCGGTGGCAACACATCATGGGAAATACCATATTGTGATTCATTGATTAATGTTTGATGATGCTCAATCCTTAAACCCACCGCAAATGATTTGGCTAACATCGGAACACCACGTTCATATAACATTTCAAAAGTATCACGCGCACTGTGCCCAATGGCAAGAATCACTGTATCTGTAATATAATCTTTTCGGCTGGTTTGCACCGTCAAATCATCCGCCGGATTTTTCCTGAAAATATCTGTAACTTTCGTATGAAAACAAATCTCTCCGCCAAACGTTTCAATGGATTTTCGTATTCTTCGAACAACCTGTGCCAAAATATCCGTTCCGATATGAGGTTTTTGCTCATATAAAATCTCAGCAGGTGCACCGTGCTCCACCAAAGTTTTTAGTACAAATTGATTTCGTCCAAACTTATCTTTGACTAAGGTATTTAGCTTACCATCTGAAAATGTACCGGCCCCACCTTCTCCAAATAAAACATTGGAATTTGGATTTAAGAGATTACCTTTCCAGAAAGCTTCTACATCTTTGATTCGTGTATCAACATCCGCTCCACGCTCCAATACAAGTGGATTTAATCCGCATTTCGCCAATAAATAAGCAGAAAAAATACCTGTCGGCCCAAATCCAATGATGATTGGTCTCGTATCTGATTTTTTATCCATTTTTTTTGGTATGATATATGTCTTTTCTTCGTAAATCATCACATTTTGTAATGATTTTCTCAAAACCTCTTTTTCATGATATACTTGAACATCTATCGTATATACATAAAAAAGAGTAGGTTTTTTACGAGCATCTATCGATTGCTTACTGATTTTATAATTGACTATCTGGTCACCATTCACTTTTAATATTTTAAAAATCTTTTCTTTTAGCTCTTCTTCACTATGATGAATGGGCAATTTTAATTGATTGATTCTTAGCATTCACTGCCTCCCTACCTGTCACATAACCACTAGACCATGCCCATTGTAGATTATAACCGCCACAGATACCATCCACATCCAAAACCTCTCCTGCAAAATATAAGTCTCTTATAAGCAACGATTCCAAGGTTCTTGAATTTACTTCTTTTGTATCCACTCCACCGGAACACACTTGTGCTTGTTCAAACGTATTGGTATCAATAATTGTTGTTTTCAAACACTTTATTTGTTTGGCCAATGCGTTCATTCTTTCAGACATCATACCTGCATTTTTATTGACTGGCGAATCGGTCAATAAAAGTACTGCTTCAATAAATGGATTCGGAAATAAACCAATCAAAAAGTCTCTCATGTTCTTTTCCGGCTGTTGTTTGCAACGTTTAAGCAAAAATCGTTCCAACTCTTTTTCGGACAAATCCGGCATAAAATCTATTTCCGCTCTTACCTGCTGATTTTGATATAAACCTTTTGCCGCAAAACGACTCACTTGAAAAACAGGAATCCCTGAAATACCATAGTTGGTCAATTGAATTTCTCCTTGATCTTGGGCTATTTCCTTATTTTTTACAAAAAGCCGTATATTTCCTTGCATACGCAAGCCTACAAGACGCTTATAAAACGGTTCCGCACAACGCAATGAGACCAGACCGGGTAAAACAGGTACAATTGTATGCCCCAATGATTTGGCCAGATTATATCCTGCACCATCAGAACCTGCAATATTTGAAGCTTTACTACCTGTGGCAATAATTACTTTATCCGCCAACAATTCTATTACATTTTCAGAACATCCCTTTTGTAGGGTTAATAAAAAACCTTGCTGTTGCAAAATAATCTCCTTGCATTGCATTTCAAAGATAATTTGCACCCCCAACCGCTCCAGTTCCATTTTTAAAACATCCAGAATGGCTATTGCTTGATCGGAATACGGGTAGATATAACCATTGCGGCTTTTGGGATAAATGCCCAATTCTTCAAAAAAAACAATGGTTTCTTTATAAGGAAATTGTTGGTAGATATCAAACGGAAATCCCACATTGTCTGAATGATAGCAGGACGTTTCCTGCACTTGATTTGTAAAATTGCAGCGTCCATTTCCCGTGGCTAAAATTTTCTTTCCTACTTTTTTTTGGCTTTCTATGATCGTAACAGTTCCACCAAGTCGAGCCACCGTAATTGCCGCCATCATACCGGATGCACCACCGCCAATTATCACTATTTTACTCAAACAATCACCTCTATCAACTTAAAGTGACAACACCTTTCTTGATTAAACGTTGCAAGGAACTTAGAATACCTAGCTTTCCATGTGGCCATGTTAACCCTCCTTGAAAATACACACCATAAGGAGGTTTGATTGGACCATCGGCACTTAGTTCAATCGAAGAACCTTGCACAAAAGCACCTGCCGCCATGATAACCTCACTTTCATAACCGGGCATAGCCCATGGCTCCGGTGTCACATAACTATCTACCGGTGCCGCCCCTTGGATGCCTTGGCAAAAAGCAATGACACCCTCCGGTGTACCCAAATGTACTGCCTGAATAATATCATGCCGAGATTCTCGGCCATTTGGAATCACAGAAAACCCCAACTGCTCATATATATTAGCAGCAAAAATCGCTCCTTTTATCGCAGCCGCAACCACCGTTGGTGCCAAAAAAAAGCCTTGATAAAAGGACTGCATCACACCCAAAGACGGTCCGACTTCCTTTCCCAATCCTGCCGAAGTCAAGCGGTAAGCACAATTTTCAATTAAATCAAAACGCCCTGCAATATAACCGCCTACAGGTGCCAACCCACCTCCCGGATTTTTAATCAAAGACCCCACTACCATATCCGCCCCAACATCACTGGGCTCCATGGTTTCGACAAATTCACCATAACAATTGTCTACCATACAAATTAACTTTGGGTTGATATTTTTAATAAAAGCAATCAACGCACCAATTTGTTTTACCGAATAACTAGGGCGAGTTTGATAACCCTTTGAACGTTGAATGGTAACCAATTTTGTTTTTTTAGAGATTGCTTTGGCGATGGCATCATAATCAAAGAATCCATCTTCTTTTAGCTCTACTTGTTTATAACTGACTCCATATTCAGCTAAAGACCCTTTCGAAGACCGAATCCCAATAACCTCTTCTAAGGTATCGTAAGGTTTACCGACCGGGGATAGTAGTTCATCTCCATGTCGTAAGTTTGCAGTCAAAGCAATGGATAATGCATGGGTACCACAAGTAATTTGCGGACGCACCAACGCACTTTCCGTACGAAAAGTAGTTGCATAAACAGCCTCTAATGTATCACGCCCATAATCATTGTAACCATAACCACTGGCATAATTGAAACAAGACGCATCCACCCTGTTTTTTTGCATGGCATGAATAATTTTCAATTGATTATATTCCGCAATGTTATCGATATCGGCAAAACGCTCCTGCAATGTGGCTTCTATTTTTTGACCAAAATCCAACACTGCTTTGGAAATGCCTAATTCTTTGTAAATCTGCTCTATTCTCAAAATAATCTCCCTTTAAAGAATTTGCTTATTTTTTAGATGCTTTTGCATTTCTTTGAGTATCCGTGTTTTTTCATAAGCAAAGTCCTGTTGATTCAACCAGATTACATCTTTTTCCCGTTTAAACCAAGTGATCTGTCGCTTCGCAAAATGACGTGTGTCACGTTTCAGCATATAAATTGCTTCTTCTAAAGTATAGGTTCCATCTAAAAACCCAAGCATCTCCTTGTAACCTAATCCTTGCATAGATACCATATCCTTTGTGAAACCCCGCTCTTTTAGACTATTGACCTCAGCAAGCAAACCATCTGCAAGCATCCGATCTACACGTTGGTTGATTTTTTCATATAAATGAGAACGTACATCATTTAATACAAAATAAACAAAGTTATAAGGTGATATTTTTTCTCTTTCTATCGCATTGTGCTCTGATATTTTTTTGCCTGTGACCTTATAAAATTCCAACGCACGAATCACTTTTTTGATATTGTTTGCATGAATACTTTGTGCGGATTCTGCATCAACTTTTGCAAGCATATCATGTAAATAAATTGCTCCCTGATGCGTTGCCATACCCTCCAATTCCTGACGGTATCTTACATCATCGTTGCCTTTCGAAAAATCAATATCATATAAAAGAGCTTGAATATAAAAACCTGTACCACCTACAACAATCGGAATCTTTCCCTTTGCATAAATCTCCGCAAGTGCTTTTTTAGCCAATGTTTGAAATTTTACCACATTAAAATCTTCCTCCGGCTCTAATACATCTACAAGATAATGGGGTATACCTAACATTTCATTGGTTGTAATTTTAGCTGAACCAATATCCATACAACGGTACACCTGCATAGAGTCCGCAGATATAATCTCTCCGCCGATTGCTTTTGCCAAAGCAAGAGATACCGCAGTTTTTCCCACGGCAGTCGGGCCTGTTAAAATAACAAAAGGTTTTTTACCGGTATTCATATTGCTGTCAAATGCTCCTTATAACAATAACGCTTTTAATCCTTCAAAATCCAAAAAATCTTCTACAAATTGTTTTAATAATAACTGTCTCGGAATAAATTCATTATATTTGTTTAATATCTCAATATCATCGGGGAATGGTAATTGATATAAGTTTATCTCCGAACGTAATACCGCATAAATAATATCCTCTAGCTCTTGTACACTACCACTAAAATATACTTCTATGTAAACACAAGTATCCCACGGCACCTTATTTTTAATGCCTCGACCCAACAAGGCATAATGTAGCGCAAATAACTGTCTGGTACCAACCCAAGGGAATATGGCAAACCTACGGTCAGATAGTGGTGTGACCAACCGCTCCAATATTCCACTATTATTTGTCAAATAGCGTATTTCGCCCAGTCGCTCCTGGCAGCTATCACTCAGATAAGGGTAACGTTCTGTCCCCTTTAGAATACTTTGTATTTTCCGCACCAAAACCGTATGTAACTCTGCTTTAAAATCCACATCCCAATCCACCACAGATATACCGGGCACACTCTTTACAAAAAGCACCTTTGCTTTAACATTTACGTCCACGGTTTCCCAAGTCATACCTGCCAAAGAAAAACGTATGCCTATGGGATAAATCTTATCCACTGTTCCAATGGTTCGGTTTTCATCTTTCACCAAATAATATTCCGGCACAATAAACACCGAATAAAAATGAAAATGATTGACAATCTTTTCTCCGGCTCGTCCAATAATCAAACCACCTTGTTCCGTTTTTTCGATATGCTCAATCTCAAGCAAGTGAGCCAAAAGTAATTTGAAATCTTGTTGTGATATCCCCTGAAAACTTTGCAAGGAAAGAATATCTTGTGCCAATCGTGCGGGCGAAAGCTCACCATTGCTTTTTAAGCAACTCATCGTCTGATGATATAAAAGAGAATAAGGATGTTGCGGTGGTAAAAGCGGCTCAATCCACTTATCCTTTGTATAAAGTTCAATAATCGCAATCAAACGAATAAAACTCCAATTGATCGGACCTAATATATCAGCGGCAGTCGTTTGCACATCCTCAACAAAGGTAAATAATAATTGCGGAACTTGCCCACGTCTTCCACATCGCCCCAAGCGCTGTGCAAAACTACCTACCGTAGCAGGCGCACCGATTTGTACCGCTTGATCCAAAGAACCAATATCAATCCCCAGTTCCAACGTAACTGTCGCTCCGGTTACAATTTTATCTTCGGAAGATTTCATTTCATCTTCTGTCTGCTCTCGTAATAACGCAGAAACATTGCCATGATGGACCCGATACACATCCGGCGCTTTATGTTTTGCTGCGATTTCCCGCAAATTGGATAATACAAATTCTGTCTCTTCTCGGGAATTGGTAAAAATAATCGTTTTCTTATCCAGGGTCATTTTGAATAAATATTCATAATGTGCCCGATCCCCAGAATCAACCGGACTCTCTTCCCCATCTCCGGATTTCACAAAACGTTGCACAAACAAACGAATGTTTTTCTTCCCTTCCTCTGTAATGGGAGCCAAACAGACCCGGCTTGTACCCGTGTTTAGCCAGTTCTGTGCCAAAGTAATATCACCCAATGTGGCACTAAGTCCAATGCGCCGCGGTACATGGCCAATCAAATTTTGCAAACGTTCTAATTGACACAATACCTGCACCCCACGAACAGCATACATAAAAAAATGTACCTCATCTATGATAATATAACGCAAATCCGAAAACAGCTTCAAACAGGCACCACGTTTATGAATCAACAAACTCTCCAACGATTCCGGTGTAATTTGCAATACACCTGCCGGTTTCTTAATCAAAGCATTTTTTTTCGTTTGAGAAGCGTCACCATGCCATTTGCACACAGGAATATGAGATTCCATCAACAATTGATCTAAACGCTTAAACTGGTCATTAATCAAGGCTTTCAAAGGGCTAATATATAAAACTCCAACAGAACTGGAAGGACGCTCATAAAGTTCTGTTAAAACAGGCAAGAAAGCAGCCTCGGTTTTCCCGGATGCCGTACCCGATGACAGAAGTAAATTGCAATCTGTATCAAAAATAGCCTCACAAGCTGCCACCTGCACACCCCGTAACTCCGTCCACTTATTATAATAAATAAAATCCTGAATAAAAGGAGCCAAACGGCCAAACACATCACTCATACTTCAAACCCCACAAAATCGTTGTGTATTTCTTCGTCACTAAGGCCACCCTTTGTTAACTGAAAGCTATTATTGCCCAAGATATCCCCAATTGTTTTTTGTGGATTCTGATGAATAATTCCAATCAACTCTATAAAATCACGAATAATTTCCCGTGGTGTGATATGCGTATCCGCACCCACACGGTTGTATTCCACATTTAAAAAATAAACCAAATCATCATGACACAAAGTAGAAGTATAACCATATAAAGAAGCATGCATGTCACGTAGTTTTTCCACAAGAATATAAACTTCTTCTTGTGTTAACATTTGTAAACGAACCACCGGGGCAGACAAATCCCGGATGCCACCTGCAGCAAAATGCCCCTCGATCAAACGAGAACGCAAAGCCTCATAACTAAAAATACCTTTGTATTTATCTTCCATACACTGAGGCGTACATCCCATCAAAAAGCCAATATGCTTTGCTTTTCCTTGTAGTGCATCATTGTACATGGTTAACAATTTTTCATAGTTATTTTGTCGGGATACTGAATGGGGGATTTTATAGATATTAACCAACTCATCTATCATAACCAAAATACCACGATAACCTGCGCTGACCATAAAAGCAGCAAATACCTTTAAGAAATCATACCATGTTTCATCACCAATAATCCAATTGATGTCCAAAGTATCCTTTGCCTCTTTTTTTGATGTATATTCACCACGGAACCACTTTAATACGTTGGATTTCGTCGTTTGATCATCCATTTGATAGGCACGCCAATACACAATAATTGCCTTAGCAAACACAAAGCCATTTACCATACCTTCTAATTGTGCGGTTACCGCATAAATCTGTTTTTCCACTTCCGCACAAAACATCGAATCTTCCGGTGCATATTTTTGCGCTACTTCCGCTTGCACACCCGATATCCACTTTTCCAAAACCAAAGGCAAAGCACCACCATCCGGTTTTGACTTTACAGACATATTGTGAATCAACTCCCGATAAGTAGCAAGGCCTTGTCCCTTTGTACCGGAAAAACGTCGCTCTGGTGAAAGATCCGCATCTACCACAACAAATCCCTTTGCTGTGGCATAATTGCGTATGGTTTGTAAAAGAAAACTTTTTCCGCTACCATATTTACCTACAATAAAACGAAAGGTTGCGCCACCATCTCCAATGATATCAATATCATGTAAAAAAGCATTGATTTCTTGGGTGCGCCCTACCGTAACATACTCCAAACCTACACGTGGAACAACACCGCCTTTTAATGCATTCATAATTGTATTTCCAATTCGTTTTGGTACTAGATTTTCCATTATACATTCACCATTTCCATAATATTTTCAATATAATCATCATAGATAAACACGCTTTCCTCATACGCCAACACAGCATCCCCAATACAATCCATAGCCTTTTGGTTGATGCCATCCACCAAAACCTCTAGCATAATCATCTTTTCCATCGCAAAGGGTTTTAGGGATTGCTCTGCCAACACCAAACGCAGTGCTGCTAATTCAAGATTCGTCAAAGTCAATCGCAACTCGCCCCATTGGTCTAAATCATCCAATCGATCAAAACTTACTTCTGCTATTTTTTCTTGTATGGATGTGTTGTCCTGTTTTTCTTCGATAGCCGCAACTTCCGTTTCCGACACTTCCAATTGACTTGTCAAACCATCTTCCGGCACGATCAGCTTTTCTTGCGTTTCCAAAGCCTGTTCGCGAATTTCTTGTAAATTCTCCACATCTACGGTCACGATTTTTCGTGTTGATATGGCATAAAATTCTGAAACACAAGACTGAATAAACTGCGGAAAGACAATGCCTACTTTTTCTAACTTACCTTTTATTTTATCATCACAAGTTTTAGGATTGGCTGTCAATTTGTACTTAAACTTCAAAATTTGACGCAAAGAACATTCCATTTCTTTCATGATATAACCAACCAATTGCCGCCCTTGTTCATATAACATCACTCGCTTACATCGCCAGTGATTCTTCTCACAATGGTACACTTCCCGTTCAGAAAGGACAACCTGCCGATTCTCCTGTTTTAAATCGGAGTAAAACAACGCACGGGCAAATGGTGTCCAGGCAGATTCTTTCGAAAGCGAATAAAAAATCAAGTCCTCAAAGCACTGCCCGTTCTTTTGAAAAAACATACGAAATTGTTCTAAGACAAAATAAAAACAATCCTTTATCATCGCACAGGTTTTTTCAGTATAAAAAACAGAGTTTTTAATATCGTATTTGGAAATACCAACAAACAAGTCAAAACTATCTTCCTTGCTTGACGTATATGCAAAAACCATAGGATAATGCATCATAAGGTCATGTTCTTCTACAAATGTTCGAAAAGAAACCGGCAATGGATAATACACATGATAATCTTTTAACCATTGGATAATATAAGGATCTAAAGCAGGTTCAAATACGCGAAATTGCTGCCAAAATGTCAGTAATTTGTTTAACCCTTCTTCCGGCGTAACCACGGCAATTTGATTTAACAATTCATAAATATATATATATGCATAAGAAACCGAGATGCTGTTGATTTTTCCGTCTCTTACCTGCGTTCGCCATGTAAAATAGGTTCTAAGTTGTTCATACCCCATGCGCTGATAGTAAGGGAAATAAGATGAAAAAGGTACCGGCGACTTATAATCATCCTCAAAATCTTTCATAAACAATGCCTGTTCATAAAAAATTTTGGCATGATCCGAATAAGCACGGGTCTCTCTTGCAATTTGACGCATGGAATAAAATAAAGCCCGTTCTTCATCTACAATCATATCTATTGGCTGTACAGATGGAATATTGACTGTACGGTAAGAAGTCTGGCCCGGATGCATCTCTATTTCTACAAAAGGTTCTGTATTCCAATCACTGACCGACTGTTCAGTCAATAATTTCTGTTTTTTCGGTGTCATATCTTCACGTTTTGGAATCGCAAAGGACGGATACGTTTGATTCATAGAATTCTCTTGTAAACTGTCTTGATCAAATAAAGAAATCTGCTGATAAACTTCCACTTGTTGTGCCATTTTTTCTTTCTTTGGGCTGCTATAATCCCTGGAAAGACCATATTTTTGAATCATCTCATTTATCGTCCCATATATGGCATTTCTATAACCCTTGGCATTGCCCCGCCTTTGATAAAACTGAGTCAACACATTTAATAAATCCGGATACGCACGACGAATAAAATCAAAAAACACCGATTTGGTTTTTCCGCGCAGATACATAATACCCGGTATTACATAAGTCACTTGCGCTTCGGCAGCTCTCGCATAAATCTCTTCTATCGTTTCTCTTTGATCTGTGATATAAGGAATCACAGGCATATGATGTAAACCCGTTGTGGCATTGGTTTTGGAAAACGCCTGCAACATATGAAACTTTGCATCCGCCCCCTTAGCACCCGGTTCAATTTTCTTACGTACCTTTTCATCGATACAAGTAATGGTTGAAGCAATATTCACATATGTAATTCGTGATAGCTCATCCAACAAATCATAATCTCTTAAAATCAAGTCCGACTTGGTGGAAATGGAACAAGGTGTTTTATATCGAATCAATAATTTTAAAATATCAGGCATCAGCTTATACTTTGCCTCTAAAGGTTGGTAACTATCCGTCACACCACCAATATTGATTTCCTCTCTTTTCCAACCGGGACTACGTAACTGTCGCTCCAGTTGCTCTACAATATTCACCTTCACAAAAATATCATTTGCATGGCTATCTGCATTTAAATAATCATGGGAATACATAGCATAGCAATAGACACAGGCATGCTGACAACCCCGATATATATTTAAATCCCATGAAAAAGGGAGACGATTGCTATTGATTTTATTGCAGGCTTGCTTGCAACGGATTTCGGTAATATTTGGCATTTCATCTCTCATTTCAATCTTTGTCACAGCTTCTGAAAAAGGCACTGTATTAGTATAACATATCTTAAAGGCATTTGCAAACACATGTTCTTAATTCTTTGTTACAAAAATCTCTACCATCGGTTTTTTAATCGGTTTTGTAATTTATATATCAAGTTCAGAGCATCCACCGGTGTCAGATTCCCCACATCTATCCCTTTTAACTCTTCTAATACATCATCATCTTTTACCGTATCAAACAACGACATTTGAGCAATGTCTACTTCGTCCATTTTATTGGCTTTTTTCTTTTTACTCAATTCTTTTGTATTGATATTGCTCACTCTTTGCGTGATATCTCCGTCCACCAATTCTTCAACAATCTCTTTTGCCCTATCTATCACCAACATCGGCACCCCTGCCAATTTTGCAACCTGTATCCCATAGCTTTTATCCGCACCGCCTTTGACAATCTTTCGCAAAAATACAATTTCATCGCCTTTTTCCTTTACAGCAATGCAATAATTATTGACGTGTTCAATCTTTCCCTCTAACTCGGTCAATTCATGATAATGTGTAGCAAAAAGAGTTTTTGCGCCTAATAATTTTGTATCGCTGATATACTCAATCACTGCCCATGCAATAGACAGACCATCAAAGGTACTGGTGCCCCGGCCAATCTCATCTAAAATCAATAAACTTCGTTTGGTGGCATTGCGCAAAATATTGGCCACTTCCGTCATCTCCACCATAAAAGTACTTTGACCGGAAGCCAAGTCATCAGAAGCACCAACCCTAGTAAAAATACGGTCGGATATCGCCAAATTGGCACTGGCCGCAGGCACAAAAGATCCAATTTGTGCCATCAAAGCAATCAGAGCCACTTGGCGCATATAAGTTGATTTCCCCGCCATATTCGGTCCTGTAATAATAGAAATCCGCTGTTTTTTATCATCTAAAAAGGTATCATTGGCAATAAACATCTGGTTTGGAATCAGCTTTTCTACCACCGGATGCCGCCCATCTTTGATGTCAATCACACCTGTTTGGTTCATAACCGGGCGCACATAATTGCCTTGCTCCGCCACCACTGCCAAAGAAGCCAATACATCAATAACAGCCAATGCCTTTGCCGTTTTTTGAATCCGTTTTACTGCAAGGGCCAATTTCTCCCTCACTTCTGTAAACAATTCAAATTCCAAAACATACAATTTATCTTCCGCTCCTAAAATGGCATCTTCCAATTCTTTCAAAGGTGGTGTAATATAACGCTCCGCATTTGCCAAGGTTTGTTTTCTGGTATAATAATCCGGTACCATATCCTTATAGGAATTTGTTACCTCCAAATAATAACCAAATACTTTATTGTATTTGATTTTCAAGTTTTTGATACCTGTTTTTTCTCGTTCTTCCTCTTCTAACTTCGCCAACCAATCTTTTCCTTCTGCTTTGGCTCGCCTTAGAGTATCCACTTCTTCATGATAACCCGCACGAATAATACCTCCCTCTTTCATAACAACGGGTGGTTCATCACAAATCGCTTTTGCAATTAAATCATGTAGATCCGTCAATGTATCAAACGCATCCCTTGTTTTAGATAGCAAAGAAGAATGAAATTCTGCCAGAATGGTTTTAATATGAGGTAACATCGCCAAAGAACCTGCAAACGCCGTCAAATCCCGCGGATTCGCCGAGCCATAAGTAATCTTTGTAATCAAACGTTCCAAATCATAAACCGGCGTTAAATACTCACGGATTTCTTCTCGATTAATGGCAGATGCCTGTAGTTCTTCCACACTATCCAAACGTGCCGCAATCTCTTCTAAAACAATCAAAGGTTGTTCGATATAAGACCTGAGTTTTCTCGCTCCCATAGCCGTTTTTGTTTTATCTAACACCCAAAGCAAAGAGCCTCTTTTTTGACGTTCCCGCATGGTTTCACACAACTCTAAATTTCGTCTGGTAGAGCTATCCAACACCATATATTTACCGATGGTATAAGGTGTTATATGGCTTAACTGTGACAAAGCATTTTTTTGGGTTTCAAATAAATATTGCAACAATGCCCCTGCGCTGATAATGCCTACTTCATAATCCGCCAGACCCAACCCTTGCAAGGAAGAAGTCTGGAAATGGCGCAGTAATGTTTGCTGACAAAGAGAATCATCAAAATACCAAACATCCAAAGCAGTTATGGCAATTTCCAAACGACTTCTTAGATCTTCAATATCCATGCCACTCATAAAATAAGCATCATTACAAATGATTTCCGCCGGATGAAAACGATTGATTTCATCTAACAATTTTTGATTGCTATCCAACTCCGTCACAAAATAATCGCCTGTTGAAACATCAACGACGGAAAGACCATAACGATTGGCTGCATAAACAATCGCCATCAGATAATTATTTTTTGCTTCATCCAGAGCACCTGTGTTTACATTGGTTCCGGGGGTGACAACACGAACTACCTCACGCCTCACAAGACCTTTGCTTTGCTTCGGATCCTCTACCTGCTCCCCAATGGCCACCTTATAACCCTTGGAGACCAATTTATTTAAATATCCTTCCACTGCATGATAAGGGACACCGCACATGGGTGCCCTCTCATCTAGTCCACAAGCCTTGCCTGTTAAAGTAATTTCCAACTCTTTTGAGGCAATCAAAGCATCCTCAAAAAACATCTCGTAAAAATCACCTAAACGATAAAACAAAATACAATCCGGATACTGCTCCTTTGTATCCATGTATTGTTGCATCATAGGGGTTAATTCGGACACGGTTTTTTGCTCCTTTATTTATAATATTTTTCAGCACTGCTTACAATAAAATGCTGACTCATTCGAAACCTCATCTGGCACTTTCGCCTATATAATAAAACCCTTTGCTTTCTACCAACTTCACATCCATTAATTTCCCAATCAACCCATCATCGCCCGGAAAATGCACCAAAACATTGTTGCTCAAGCGACCTGTCACAAAAGAAGTATCTTGTTCATTGATACCTTCCACCAAAACTTCTTGTACGGTCCCTGTTAATGCACCTGATTTTTCCTCTGCCACCCGATGCACCACTTCCAGCAAGCGATTGAAACGTGCTTTCGCAACATCTGTCGGAATCTGCTCCATAATTGCCGCCGGTGTACCATTTCTGGTTGAGTAAATAAAGGTAAAAGCACTGTCAAACCCTACTTCTTCAATCAAATCCAAGGTCTTTTGAAAATCATCTTCTGTTTCCTCGGGAAATGCCACAATAATATCAGTCGTCAAAGAAATATCGGGACGTGCTTTCCGAATTTTTTCTACCAACAACAAATAATCTTCTCTGGTATAAAAACGATTCATCAATCGCAAAATACGGCTGCTGCCTGATTGTACCGGCAAATGCAAATGATTACAAATCTTCTTGGATTTACTGATTACTTCAATCAAATCCTGTGACAAATCCATAGGATGTGATGTCATAAAACGAATGCGTTTGATTTTTTCAATTTTTTCAATCTCCTCTAATAACTGGGCAAAAGACATATGCTCCGCCAAAGTTTTACCATAGGAATTTACATTTTGGCCCAACAACATCACTTCAATAACACCCTCATTTGCCAAGTCTTTGATTTCCCGTAAAATAACTTCCGGATTACGACTCCGTTCCCGGCCGCGAACATAAGGTACGATACAATAACTACAGTGATTGTCACAACCAAACATCACATTGACCCCGGCCTTATAGGAGTACTTACGCTCGATTGGTAGATCCTCAACAATAAAATCACTGTCTTTCCAAATATCAATAATCATGCCGCCCGTTTCTAGTTTTGTATCCAAAAGTTCAGCGATCTTAAAGTTGTTATGGGTGCCCAAAAGAATGTCCAAAAACGAATAACTTGTTTTTAGTCGTTCCAGCACCAAAGGATCCTGCGTCATACAACCACTAATCGCAATCAATTTATGGGGGTTTGCTTTTTTAATCGCCTTTAACTGACCCAAGCGACCATATACTCTTTGATTTGCATGTTCACGCACGGTACAGGTATTATATAAAACAAAGTCCGCTTCCGCTTCGTTTTCAGTGCGTTCATAACCAATCCCTTGTACAATGCCGGCCAAACGTTCCGAGTCCCGTCCATTCATCTGGCACCCGAAACTAACCATACAATAAGTCATCGGACGTCCAAAGTTTTCCGCTTGCGCGCTAACCATAGCTCTCAATTTCTTCATAAAATAATACTGTCGTAACGGCTCGCTAACCGGGGGATTTTTTCTTAAATCGATGTCTTCTAATATTTTTTCTAACTCTTTTTTTTGTTCCAACTTAAAACCTACTTTCTTTTAGAACATGCGCAGTTCAATCTCCCTACCATTATACTCTTTTTTTCTTTATTTTTCAAAGCGAATCTTCAAATATGATTTAATTTCTTCCACACATCTTGCAAAACCTAATTTTCCACTATTCAAACATAAGTCATAATTTCTTGCATCTGACCAATCACAGCCTGTATAATGCCGATAAAAATCTGAACGGTGCCGATTTACTTTTTCAATATAACGTTTCATTTCCCGTTCTGTCATACTGTTTCGCTCCATAGCCATTTCCATCAAAAAATCTTCATCCGCATGAACAAAAACACTGGCTACATTTTCATAATCCCGCAAAACAAAGTCCGCACAGCGCCCAATGATAATGCAAGACCCTTCTTCTGCCATACTTTTAATTATTTTCGCCTGATAATTAAATAAATTTTGATCCGACACAAAACCACTGCTTTCAGGAGAAAGCAATCTCCCGGAATAGATATTCTTGGTCAATTTTTTAAATAAACTCATATCCAACTTTTCATCAAAGCGACTGAAAATCTGTTCGGAAATACCACTGTCCTCAGAAGCAAATTTAATAATCTGTCGTCCGTAACAAGGAATACCCAAATCGTTTGCTAGCATTTCACCGATGGTTTTTCCACCGCTACCATACTGACGAGCAATCGTAACTACCATATTTTTCACTCTCTATACCTCCCCCAAATAAGCCTTTTTGATGGCAGCATCATGTAATAGTTCTTCCGCTCCACCACTTAGCACAATTTTACCTGTTTCCAACACATAAGCTCTATCCGACACGGTCAACGCTTTTTTTGCATTTTGCTCCACCAATAAAATCGTAGTACCACCGGCACTAACCTCTTGTATAATTTTAAAAACTTCACTGACCAAAAGCGGAGATAATCCCATGGAGGGTTCATCCATCACAATGATTTTAGGATGTGACATCAAAGCCCGTCCCATTGCCAACATTTGTTGTTCACCACCGGACAAGGTGCCTGCCAATTGATTGCGACGCTCTTCCAAACGGGGAAAACGTTGATATGTTTTTATTAAGGTGTCTTGAAATTCCCTGTGATCTTTACGGGTAAAAGCACCTAGTTTTAAATTTTCATACACAGAAAGATGAGAAAACACCCGTCTGCCCTCGGGAATATGCGCCATACCCATAGATACAATTTTATGGGCAGGTACTTTTGTAATATCCGTGTCTTCAAACAAAACCTCTCCCTGTTTGGGCGTAAGCAAGCCTGTAATCGTATGCAAAATTGTGGTTTTTCCCGCTCCGTTGGCACCAATCAAAGCAATGACCTCTCCCTCATTTACCACAAAGGAAATGCCTTTGATTGCATGAATCATGCCATAATACACTTCTAAATCTTTTATTTCCAACATTGCCATTTTATGCTCTCCTAATCGCCCAAATATGCTTTAATCACCTGAGGTTCATTCAATACTGTTGCCGTTTCACCCTGTGCCAAAACTTCGCCAAAATTCAAAACCGTCAAACGCTCACAAATACCTGCCACCAACTTCATATCATGTTCAATCAATAAAATGGTCAAGTCAAATTCATCTCGGATAAATTTAATCGTATCCATCAATTCCAATGTTTCATTGGGATTCATACCTGCCGCAGGCTCATCCAACAACAATAACTTTGGTCTTGTCGCCATAGCTCTGGCGATTTCTAATTTCCGCTGCTTTCCATACGGCAATTTGGCTGCCGGGTAAGATGCTTCACCAACCAAATCAAACACCTTTAAGAGCTCCATTGCACGTGCTGTCATCTCCCGTTCCATTTTGCGAAAACGAGGCAATCTCAAAATCCCCTCTATAGTTGTATAGGGATAATGATTGTGCAAGCCCACTTTTACATTGTCCAACACCGACAACTTTTTAAACAAACGAATATTTTGAAAGGTACGAGCCACCCCGGATTTGCTAATTTCAATGGTGCTTTTCCCTGTGATATCCTTATCTTCCAATTTAACAATACCTTTGTTGGGTTTGTAAACACCGGTTAATAGGTTAAAGGCCGTGGTCTTGCCTGCTCCATTTGGACCAATCAAACCATATAACTCCCCTTTTTCTATTTTGATATCAAAATCGTTTACCGCTCTCAGGCCACCAAAAGAAATACCCAAGTTCTTTACATCTAAAATCACTCCCATTATTCTTTGGCCTCCTTTGCTTTTCTTTTTGCTAAAAATGTTTTCAAACCATAACGTTCCCGCCATTCAATTGCTTTTGGAGCCCAGTTTAATAACATCATCACAATTAAAACAATCGCATAAATCAACATACGGAAATCTGCCAAACCACGTAGCAATTCAGGTAATAAAGTCAACACAACCGCTGCAATAATAGAACCACGGATATTACCAATGCCACCCAACACAACAAAAACCAACACCATGATAGACATATTGAAGCCAAAATTTCTCGGTGCTGCCGTCAATGTTGTCAAATTATGTGCATACAGTACCCCGGCAACACCTGCCAATGCCGCCGATATGGCAAACGCCAATAGTTTATATTTTGTAATATTAATGCCGATAGACTCTGCTGCAATCCGATTATCCCGAATAGACATAATGGCACGGCCATCACGAGAATTCATCATATTTGTCACAATAAAAATCGTAATCAAAACCAAAATCACACCAACCATAAAATTGGCATCTCTTGGTGTATCAATAATGCCCAAAGGACCATTGATAATCATTTCACCATCCGCCCCCATGTTCAAGGAATGGGCATCACGTAAAGAAAAATGCAAGCCACTACTATCCCGTCCTACAAACATCGCACCAATCACATTCATAATAATTTCACCGAATGCCAGGGTTACAATTGCCAAATAATCCCCACGCAAACGTAACACAGGAATGCCAATGAGCAAACCAAAAACACCTGCAATCAAAGCACCGATAGCAATTGCCAATGCAAAGCGCAAACCTGCGGGCATATCACCGTGTTTTACCATGGCTGTAAAAAAAGCCGAACCAAAGGCACCAACACACATAAAACCTGCGTGACCAAGACTTAATTCACCTAAAATACCCACGGTAAAGTTTAAGGATACCGCCAAGATTACATAGACGGTCAAAGGCACCAAAAGACCTTGCAACAATCGAGATAAATTGCCCGTTGATTGCAAAATTTGTACAAGGATAAAAGCAAGGATTACAATGCCGTAAGTAATCATATTATTTCTAACTTGTAGATTTATTTTTTTCAACATCTTACCACCTACACTTTCTCTTGAATCTTCTTACCAAGAAGCCCTGTAGGTTTCACAACAAGCACCACAATCAAAACACCAAACACAATGGCATCCGCCAACTGAGATGAAATATAAGCCGTCGCCAAAATCTCTATAATGCCCAATAAAACACCGCCTAAAAGAGCACCCGGAATAGAACCGATGCCGCCAAATACCGCCGCTACAAAAGCCTTAATCCCCGGCATAGCACCTGTATATGGTGTCAACGTAGGATAAGCTGTCGCCAGTAAAACGCCGGCCAAAGCCGCCAAACCCGAACCGATGGCAAAAGTCAAAGCAATGGTTTTATTTACATTAATCCCCATCAACTGGGCCGCTCCTTTGTCCTCTGAAACGGCCAACATGGCCTGTCCTGATTTTGATTTTTTAATAAAAAGGGTAAGAACAACCATAATAATGATACAAGTCACCACCGTAATAATCGTAATTCCTGTAATCGTTAACCCACCCATACGAACATTTGGCATATTGACCATAGCCGGATACGCTCTGGCATTTGCACCAAACAACAATAACGCAACATTTTGCAATAAGAAACTCACCCCGATGGCAGTAATCAAAACAGCCAATGGAGATGCTGCATTCCGTAATGGACGATACGCAACACGTTCTATTGTAATTCCCAGTACAGTACATCCAACCATCGCAGCTATAATGGCTAGCCAAGGCGGAAAACCTGCCATCGTTGCGGTCAGTAATGAAATATATCCACCTACCATAATCACATCACCATGGGCAAAGTTTAACATCTTTGCAATGCCATAAACCATGGTGTAACCCAAGGCAATAATCGCATAAATACTACCCAGACTTATTCCATTGGTCACAAAACTTAAGAAATTCATCATTGCTTCTCTCTCCTTTGGTTTTTCAATCTTCATAAATTTTACACTAATTTTATTGACAAAGCAATGTCAAAAAGTGTATGATAGTCGAAAAGTATGTAAATTTTAGAGTGTGCTCTGTTTTTCTTTATATACTTTTTATAATCTGTTTATTTTTTTTAATATTACAAGGAGGGTAAAATCATGAAAATGTTTAAAAAAATTGCTTGCATTGGTGTAGCAACTACATTATTGGCGATGACTCTAACTGCATGTGGCGGTGGTTCCGGTGGTGATGATGTATGGAGAATCGGTGGCATCGGCCCTACAACAGGTGGTGCCGGTTTGTTTGGCCAATCTGTACAAAATGGTGCGCAATTGGCTGTAGACCAAATCAATGCGGCAGGTGGTATCAATGGTTTCCAGATTGAATTTAATTTCCAAGATGACGAACATGACGCTGAAATTTCTGTAAACGCCTATAATTCTTTGAAAGACTGGGGCATGCAGATTTTATTAGGTACTGTAACCAGCAATCCTGCAATCGCCGTCAGTGAAGAAGCATATCAGGATAACCTATTTATGCTCACACCAACAGCAACCGCTGTGCGTGCAATCGCCCCACCAAATGCCTTCCGTGTTTGTTTTTCGGATCCAAGTCAGGGGGTTGCTTCTGCACGCTACATTCACGAGACAAACTTAGCAGAACGCATTGCTATTCTATATGACAGCTCGGATGCTTATTCTACAGGTATTTTTGAAACATTTGTAGCAGAAGCAGATCTATTGGGTTTGAATATTGTTGCTTCTGAGGCCTTTACTGCTGCCAACCGTACCGACTTTTCCGTGCAATTGCAAATCGCACAAAATGCCGATGCAGACTTATTGTTTATGCCTTTCTATTTCCAGGAAGCCGCTTTGGTATTACAACAAGCATATAATATGGATTTCCAACCCATCTTTTTTAGCTGTGACGGCATGGATGGTATTTTAGATGTAGATGGTTTTGATGCTACACTGGCCGAGGGTGTTATGTTCCTTGCACCTTTTGCCGCTACTTCTCAAGATGAAACCACCCAAGCCTTTGTCCAGGCATACCAAGCAGAGTTTGGTTCTCTCCCGAATCAATTCGCTGCCAGTGGATATGACGGTATCTTTGTTTTAAAAGCCGCCATTGAACATGCCAACTTAACACCGGATATGAGTGTTTCAGATTTGACAGATGCTTTGGTTGCCACCATGTTAGAAATCACCGTAAATGGTGTGACTCTTTATCAGGCTACATGGTCCGCAGACGGTGAGCCGGACAAAGAACCATTGGTGCTGGAAATCAGAGATGGCATCTACCATATTATTTATCCGGAAGAGTTTGCAACAAATTAATTTAGGTATTTACAAAAAAATTTAGGGAGTTGTATTGCCACAGCTCCCTTTTTTGTATTATACTATAAAGTGGTTGGTTCATTTTTATTCTAATTTAAAAACTAAAACCGGAGGGATAAACTATGTGTAATAACTGTGCAGAAACCAGTCAATATTGGGATTCTTTCGAAGCCATTCTGGCAAATTGGAACGGGGAAGATTCCCAATTAATTCCCATCTTGCAACAACTGCAAGAATCTTACGGATACCTACCTGAAGATGTCATTGAACGTTTGGCAAAACGAACAGGGATTTTTGCATCAAAAATCATAGGTGTCGCTACTTTTTATTCTCAATTTCGACTAGAACCAGTTGGAAAACATATCATCAAAGTTTGCTTTGGTACGGCATGTCATGTAAATGGTGCAGAAAATATTGCCGATGCCTTATGTCATGAACTTGGTATCAAAATCGGTGGTACCACAGAAGATAAAGCATTTACCATAGAGTCAGTAGCCTGTATCGGATGCTGTTCTCTCGCTCCTGTCATTATGATTGATGATGAAACCCATGGCCGCCTGACACCTGAAACAGCGCGGACGGCCATTCGAGCATTTCGGGCAAAGGAGGCTTAACTGTATGAAACAATTGATTGTTGGTCTTGGCTCCTGTGGAATTGCCGCAGGTGGTTTAAAGATAAAGAAAACATTGCAAGATTTGGTTCTTACATCCAACTTAGATGTAAGTGTTAGTGAAACAGGCTGTATGGGTATGTGTTATTGCGAACCTATGATAGAAATACGTGACGAATCCGGTCAACGTAGTATTTACGGCTTTGTAGATGAAAAAAAAGCAACTGAAATCTTTGAAAGTCATATCATTCATGGAGCACCTTTGACTGCATCCCTGATTGATCCTGACTATTTATCCAAACAACAACGTTTGGTATTGTGGCGCTGTGGTGCCATTGACCCGGAATCCATTGCGGATGCCTTGAACATGGATGCTTATGTCGGATTAAAAAAAGCTTTGAACAGCTTATCACCCACAGAAGTCATTGAGCAAGTTTTAGCCGCCGGTATCAAAGGGCGTGGTGGTGCAGGTTTTCCCACTGGTCTGAAATGGAAATTTGCCGCCGGTTATGACGCGGAAGAAAAATATATGATTTGTAATGCTGACGAGGGAGATCCGGGTGCCTTTATGGATCGTTCTATTTTAGAGGGGGACCCACATAGTGTCATTGAGGGAATGATCATCGGCGGTTATGCCATTGGTGCCAGAAAGGGATATGTCTATGCCCGTGCCGAGTATCCAATCGCCATTCGCCGCTTAAAAATCGCCATTGCACAAGCCAAAGAACATGGCTTTTTAGGCAAAAATATTTTGAATTCAGGTTTTGACTTTGAACTAACCATCAAAGAGGGGGCCGGTGCTTTTGTTTGCGGAGAAGAAACCGCTCTGATTGAATCCATAGAGGGAAACAGAGGCATGCCGCGTATTCGCCCGCCATTCCCTGCTGAGCGGGGATTATTCCAAAAACCTTCCAATATCAATAACGTAGAAACCCTTGCCAACATTGGTTGGATTATTCAAAAAGGAGCTGCCGCTTTTGCTGATTTTGGTACAGAGGAAAGCAATGGAACCAAGGTTTTTGCCTTGGCCGGTAAAGTAAAAAAAGGCGGTTTGGTAGAAATTCCCATTGGTATGACCATTCGTGAGGTGGTAGAAACCATCGGCGGCGGAACCTCTTCCGGAAAAGCCTTAAAAGCAGTACAAATGGGTGGACCATCCGGTGGTTGTATTCCTGTGGAATTGATGGATACAACCATTGATTATAAATCATTGGCTGAAACAGGTGCCATCATGGGATCCGGTGGTATGATTGTTATGGATGAAGACAATTGTATGGTAGACATTGCCCGTTATTTCTTGCAATTTACCCAATCGGAATCCTGCGGCAAATGTACCTTTTGTAAAATTGGAACCAAACGGATGCTGGAAATCTTAGAGCGAATTACGGAAGGAAAAGGTGTTGCGGGAGATATCGAGAAATTAGAATTTCTCTCCCATCAGATTAAAGCAAATTCCCTTTGTGGTTTAGGTCAGACGGCACCAAATCCTGTTCTAACCACCTTACAATATTTCCGTCATGAATATAATGACCATATTCAAAAGAAAAAATGTACAACCCATCAATGTAAAACATTGATTCGTTATAATATCATTGCAGAAAACTGTATCGGTTGTACTGTTTGTGCGAAAAAATGCCCTGTCCATGCAATCAGCGGCAAGGTAAAGGAAATCCATCATATCAACCAAGAAACTTGTACCAAATGTGGCATTTGTAAATCGGTCTGCAAATTTGACGCAGTCATCGTAGAATAGGGGGTGCAAAGATGCTAACGATTACAATCAACGAAAAACAATACCAAGTCGCACCGGGGCAAACAGTTTTAGATGCCTGCCGTGCAAATGGTGCTTACATCCCGACACTTTGCAATGATCCACGTTTAAATCCTTTCGGTTCCTGTTTAATTTGCCGTGTAGAAATCGAAGGACAACGAGGTACACCACTCGCTTGCGGTACTTATGTCAGCGATGGTATGGTCATTCGAACGGATTCCAAACAAATCGCAGAAGCCAGAAAAACTTGCTTAGAACTGTTAACTTCTCAACATTACGGAGATTGTACAGCTCCTTGTGAGATAGAATGTCCCGCTCACATGGATGTCCAAGGTTATATCAAACTCATTGCCGAAGGAAAATTTGACGAAGCCGTCAGGCTCATGAAAGAGACCAATCCTTTACCTGTGGTTTGCGGACGTATCTGTACCCGCCCTTGTGAAAAAAAATGCCGGCGCAACTCCTTAGAAGGGCCATTAGGCATTGCTTACTTAAAACGCTATGCTTCAGATAAAGATTTGGCCAAAAAGCAACCCTATTTGCCGGAGAAAAAAACGGCGACCGGCAAAAAAGCAGCCATTATTGGAGCCGGTCCCGCAGGGCTTTCTGCCGCTTGGTTTTTAGCGGAATTAGGCCATGAAGTGACGATATTTGACCGACAAGAAGCCGGTGGTGGTATGCTTCGTTATGGTATCCCCTCTTATCGTATGCCACGAGAAACCTTAGATGCTGAGATTGATATAATCAAATCTTTGGGTGTTACCATTCAATATGACGTACATTTTGGCTCTGACATTACGGTGGATTCTTTAAAAGCAGATGGTTATGATTCCATTCTTTTGGCTGTAGGCTCTCAACTAGGTTGGCCATTGGGATTAGACGGAGAAGAAAACTGCTCCAACGTGCAAATTGGTGTTGATTTCCTAGGTTCTGTAACCAGAGGCACACAAGTTAATCTAACGGGTAAGAAAGTCGCTGTTGTTGGTGGCGGAAATACCGCCATGGATTGTGCTAGAACTTCTGTCCGATTAGGTGCAAACGTAGACATTATTTATCGGCGCACCATTGCAGAGATGCCAGCTGATGATATGGAAATCGAAGAGGCAGAGTTGGAACATGTTCGCTTCCATATATTAACCAATCCCACTGCTGTGGAGCAAAAGGGAGATACGGTACACTTAGAAGTCACCAAGATGGAATTGGGTGAACCGGACGCTTCCGGGCGGCGTCGTCCACAGGCAATCGCAGGTTCTGAATATGTGGTGGAATACGATTATGTTATTTCAGCCATTGGGCAAACACAGGATCTGAGTTTTATAGGGTCGGACTGTAACATTGCCATTCATCGTGATTTAATGGTCACCGATACACATAGTATGGCAACCAATATTGCAGGTATCTTTGCCGCAGGTGATGCGGTATCAGGTCCACAAACAGCTATTTTGGCTATTGCAGGCGGCAAAAAAGCAGCCATTGCCATGGACAAATATATGTGCGGTGAAGTATTCACTCCGGAACCGGAGTTATACAATCATCTACGAGCAAAAACCAATGATGAAATAGACCCGGCTAATTGGGGTGATTGTGAAAAAATCGAAAAAACGCCAATGCCAATGCTCACAGAAAAACAACGGGCACTCAACTTTGATGAAGTGGAACTAGGCTTTAGCGATGAAGAAGCCAAAAAAGAAGCATCCCGTTGTCTCGCTTGTAGTTGTGCGGACGCAAAGGAATGTAAATTGCGGGAATATGCCACTGATTACAATGCAGACCAATTTGCTTTGGCCGGCGAACAGTCCTTATATGACATTGACAAAAGTCATACCTTTATTGTTCGTGACCGCAATAAATGCATTACCTGTGGTCGTTGCGTACAAATCTGTACAGAGGCCGGCGCTGGTACCCTCGGTTTTGTAGGACGTGGCTTTGATGTGACCATAGAACCGGCTTTTCACAGACCCTTTGGGGAAGATAAAAGCTGTATCAACTGCGGATTGTGTGTATCAACTTGTCCCACAGGGGCTTTGGTACCAAGAGATGATATTACATTACCCACAACGGCTTATACCGATTTGGAAGATGTGAAGATCACAGAAATTAAAGATGCAGTAGAACAAGCGAAAAAATAAAAAGGCTTTTGTTTATTTAGCAGCCTTGTCAAACAAAAAAGTAGCAGTCAATGGAAACTTCCACGGAACATCATGGGGGCTTTGCCATTGGCTGCTTGTGCGTTTTACTTCTTTGTTTTAGGGATACTGACAAGGCTTTCACCTGTCACAACAACCTCTCCTCTTTGATTGGTTATTCTTGATTCTAATTTCACCCTATTCTTATCCAATTTTTCAACTACTTTACAAGTTACGGTAATGGTATCACCAAATCGAACCGGTGCCAAAAACGTTTCTGCGTTGGAAATCAAAACACAACCCGGACCCGGTAAATACATGCCAAGCACCGTTGATACAAAACTTGCAATGAGCATACCGTGCGCAATTCTTTCTTTAAAAAATGTTCCTTCGGCATGAGGTGTGTTTATATGAACCGGATTAAAATCGCCAATCAAACCCGTAAATGTATAAACATCATATTCGCTTATGGTTTTTGCAACGGATGCTTCCTGACCAATCTGAATTTCATCATATGTATAAGATTGCATTATTGTTCCTCCCGTTATATCCGCATACCACCATTTACAGACAAGTTATGTCCTGTTACATAAGAGGCCTCATCACTTGCCAAAAACAACACTGCATTGGCAATTTCTTCCGGTTCACCCAATCGACCGAGCATGGTTTTTTTTCGCATATCATCTAAAATATTTTCCGGTACCGTATCTAAAATAGCCGTATGTACATAACCCGGCGAAATGGCATTGACTCTCACAGCTGCTCCTTTACGTGCAAACTCTTTTGCCCAAGACTTGGTCAAACCATATACCCCTGCTTTGGTTGCCGCATAATTGCACTGCCCTACATTTCCATATTCCCCTATAATCGATGCAATGTTGATGATGGAACCACCGCCTTGTTCCATCATTTGCGGCCCAACCAATTGGGTCACATTAAACAGGCCTTTTAAATTTACATCTATCACCAAATCCCACATTTCTTCCGTCATTTTTTGGGTCAAAGCATCACGGGTAATACCGGCATTGTTTACCAGAATATCAATTCTTCCAAACCGTTCCAATATGATATGGAATAGTTCTTTCACCCCTGCCCGATCCGTAACGTTTAAGACAAAACTATGAATGCTCGGTTTATCATACTCTACTTTATGCATATCCACGCCTATAACGGTAGCACCCTCTGCAGCCAATCTCTCTGCAACACATCTGCCGATGCCTTGGGAAGCACCCGTTACCAAAGCTACTTTATTCTCTACTCTTAACATCTTAATCTCCTTCATATTGTTATTTGTTGGCCAAGCATGTACTTGCTTGCATTATAAGCAGAAAACACCATTTTATGACTACACGCCATATACCCGTGGTATATCTCTACTTTTGATACAACGCTGCAAACTGCTTTGCATGTTCTTCTACAATTTCCATCCAACTAAAATCCGTAACCGTATGCTCTCCAAGCAATTCAACGGTAAAGGCACCTAACAAACTATTAATCAAAGTAGCTGCCATCAGGCTTGACTGACCGGAAATTTTTTCTTGTTTTTTTAAATCATTAAAATAAGTCGTCAACAAAGCAATCAAATGCCTGGAAAGTTTTAGTTTTATAATCTCTCTTTCCTCATCAGACAGTTTCATCTGCAATAAATACAGTCTTTTGCTTCTAATATACAGTTGATAAATTCGTTTGGAAATCGTAATCATAGCCGCTTCAAAATCCAGATTATCCACCTCTTCCAAAATAAAATCAGCACGTGTATCCACGACATAATGCTCCGTAATCTCTTGGAAAATATTGGCTTTATTGCCGAAATGACGAAAAATCGTCACCTCATTTACATTGGATTCTTCCGCAATTTGCTTTGTGGTTGTGGAATAATATCCTTTCTCCGAAAATAATTTCAAAGCTACTTCCATAATTCGTTTGCTGGTATCATTGCCATTTTTCATCTTAAAAACCCCTTTAACATTGTCAGAAATTCTGTCGGCCGTTCATACATAGAAGCATGGCCGCAGTTTTTAATCTGCAAATAAGTGGAACCTGCAATTTGTTTATGAATAAACTCCTGTTCCACAGCCGGTGTCACAAAATCATAATCGCTGCTCACAACCAACGTATCTGCTTTAATCTCTTGAATACGTTCCCGCAAATCATGATGTTCTGCACTATCCACCAATCTTATCATAGCAGATAAAAAGGAATCTTTAAATATGTGATACAAAAATTCTTTTCGTTGATTCATCCATTCGATGTTTTTACTGTAAAATATCGGTGAATAAATAATAGGGATGGTAATATTATAAAATAGTTCACTATCATTTTTTTCTGCCGCTTGATTCCAACCACGCCCTATATCTCTTAACCAGGGATTTGTATAAGCCGTTGTATTAAAGAGGAGCAGCTTACGAATACTATCTTGATACTTCAATGCAAAATGCATGGCAACTTCACCGCCATAAGATATTCCACACAAATTAACTTTTTTCAATTTTAAATCATCTAAGACCGCTTTGATTGCCTCTACTTGAATATCTTGTTCATAAGCAACCATCATTTGATCTGATTGCCCCTGGTCAAAAAAGTCCATTAAAATCAAAGTATGTTCTTTGATTAGTGCAGGAATAAATAAATGCCAACTCGCATGAGACATCATAATGCCATTTAACATAAGCAAAGGCTCACTGTTTAATTCTCCATGCACTTCATAATATATCTTTTTGTCATTATATTTTGCAAATGGCATATGTCACCTCATGATTATTTTATATAATCCAACGCCCTTGCCTCTTTTTGCAAGGTTTCTCTAAATTTTGGATGGGCAATCGCAATCAAACGCTGAACCCGATCCGCAATGCTTGTCCCTTGTAATTCTGCAATGCCATACTCTGTCACAACCATATCCACATCATTTCTGGACAAACTTACCGCTGCGCCTGGTTTTAAAAAGGGTACGATTTTGGAAATTTCTTCCCGCTCACCCGTTTCCTTGGATTTTACCATAGCCGTTGCATATAATGCAATAAAAGAACGGCCGTTTTTAGATTTCTGCGCTCCAATCGCCGTATCCGCTTGCCCACCGGTGCCACTAAACTGTATATGTCCTATGGATTCCGAAGCACATTGCCCTGTCAAATCAATTTCAATCGTTGTATTAATCGAAACTTGCTTATCATTAACAGAAATGGTATACGGATCATTTGTCCAATGCCCATCTAGGATTTGCACAGAGGGATTATCATCCATAAAATCATACAATTCCTTGGTACCAAGGGCAAAGGCTGCTACATGTTTCCCGATCTGCTGTTGCTTATGCTTGCCGGTTGCTACGCCGGCTTTGACCAATTTCATCAAACCGGAAGTGAACATTTCCGTATGAATGCCCAAATCTTTTTTGCCCATCAAAGAATGCGCCACTGCATTGGGAATCCCACCAATGCCCAGTTGAATACAAGAACCATCTTCGATTCGCTCTGCAATAAATTTGCCAATTTGCAAATCTTTTTCGCCGGGTTCCGTATCCACTAGTGTCGGTACCGGATAATCCGTTTTCACAAGATAATCCACATCATCAATATAAACTTCCACGTCACCAAAGGTACGAGGATAGTTTGGATTCACTTCTAAGATTACCAAATCCGCTGATGCCAGCATTTTCTTTTCATACACATTGCTGATGCCCAAAGACATAAAACCATGCTTATCCGGCAGCGTTGCCGTACCCACAAATAAATGGGGTTGCTTATATTTTAACCGTTTGCTTGCCGCCAAATGCAAATGATTGGGAATAAAAGATACCATACCTGATTTTTGAGCCTTTCGCATGGAGGCTGTATAAAACCAGCCATCCATTTTGAAAGAATCTGCATGTTTTTCATCACAAAAGTACTCTGCCGGTTCAATGGGCAAGCAAGTTGTAACGGTCACATTTTTTACACGTTTTGCAATTGTATGCAAATTTGTTAGAAATTCACGCGGTTCCGCCCCACCCAAAGCCGAAACAATCACGTTATCGCTTTTTACATAACTTAGAGCCTCTTCCACTGTGATATATTTGCTCATAACCCAACTCCTAATTACCCAAAATCTCTGCCATGCTCATAAATGGCAAATATGGTACCCAACCGGTGGCTTCGTCAATACTCATTTGCGCCAATGCCAAATCTTGCGTTCCCACACGACTACCATTAGAAAAATCAATTGCCGAACCAAATGGGTTTTCAACCGGAGCTACTTCCATTGCCACAATAAAGCTTTCCCATGTCAGTTCGCCATCATCCACACGTTCCAAACCTTGGGCAAATGTATGCATCGCAATCCAACCTGTGATTGCAAAAGCATTCGTAGAAAAATCTTCATTGGAAACTTGGGCAATCCATTCTTGATACAACGCAATTTCAGGAACAGTCATGTCCACCCATGAACTACCAAAGATATCAAAAGAGTCACCTGCCATATCATCCGCTATTAAATCAACCATTGTTCGATCCACATTTACATAAGTTGTCAAAGCCGGAAGTGTATTGCCTTGGGCGGCCAACTCTCGAGCGATTTGTGGAAATGTTCCTTGAATACTGGCAATTACAATCACATCCACATCTGCCGCTAAGATAGAAGCTACCGCTGCTGTTACATCATCCGCACCTGGTGCTACTTGCTCAGCGATTACTTCTAATCCACCAATTGTTTCCGCTTCTTGGCGAACACCACCAACCAAATCTTGACCTGCATCATCATTGGTAAAGATAACACCGATGCGTTCTGCATCAAAAGTACCTGCCGCCCAGGCTGCAAACACGCGACCTTCCATTGGGAATACCGGTTGTACCGGAAACGTATTCCTTCCATCTCCATCTGTAGCGTTCTCATTATAAACAACACCGGTACCTGCCGCAAAATATACCGCCGGAATACCTGAATCAACCAATTCCCTGAAGGTGGCGCCGATTACCGGTGTACCAAAAGAACCAACAATTGCAAATACTTCCTCGTCATTAATCAAACCATCTAAAATCGCCAAACCCCGTTCCGGATTAAATTCATCATCCTGATGAATGTATTCAATCATTCTGCCATTGATTCCGCCATTTTCATTTATCATCATGATATACGCATCCATACCGGCTTTAAAAGGCACACCAACAGGAGCCAATGCACCTGATGTGGCTATAGAGTTACCGATTAAAATAGTGTCATCCGTAACACCTTGCACAAATCCGCCTGTCCCGGCATCATCACCATTTCCATGATTGTCTCCGTTTCCATTTTCATCTTCTGCCGTCGTATCCGTGGTGTCATTTCCACTACCATTACCACCGTTACTACCTGCACAAGCAACCAAAACAAATACCATTACGATTGACAACAAGGTTACCATAAATTTTTTGTTCATGCATTTTTTCATCTTCTTCCTCCACATTTAAATGTTTTGTTTTTTATTTCGAAAGGATATACATCCCTTTACGAACCTACGAACCACCAAGATATGCTTCCACCAATCTTTTATCTTGTATTAAATCACTGGCCTTACCCTCCATGGTAATCTCTCCTACTTCCAATACATAAGCATAATCTGCAATCTTCAAAGTCTGCAAGGCATTTTGCTCAATCAGCAAAACCGTTGTTCCCGCCGCATTAATCTCTTTGATAATCTCAAAAATAGTTTGCACAATCAGCGGTGCCAATCCCAAAGAAGGTTCATCTAAAAGCAACACCTTTGGACTCGCCATCAAAGCACGACCGATGGCCAACATCTGCTGTTCCCCGCCGGATAAGGTTCCGGCTATCTGTTTTTTTCGTTCCGCCAAAATCGGAAAATAGCGATAAACCTGTTCAAAATTATCTGCAATCTCTTTTTTATGTTTAACCGTAAAAGCACCTACCCTTAGATTTTCTTCCACTGTAATTTCCGGAAATATCTGCCGTCCCTCCGGAGATTGAATCATCTTCAACTTTGAGATTTTCTCCGGGGAGACATTGGTGATGTCCTTTCCATACAAACAAATACGACCATCCGCTGCCGACACCGCACCTGAAATTGTCTTCAACGTCGTTGTTTTCCCCGCTCCATTGGCCCCTAAAAGAGCGACTATCTTTCCCGCTTCTACCGCAATGTTAATCCCTTTTAAGGCTCTGATGCTACCGTAGGAAACTGCTAAGTTTTCTAATTTTAAAATTGTTTCTTGCAATTTGTTTTCCCCCTACTCTTTCTTGCCCAGATAGGCTTCTTGCACATCAGCACTTTCTTGAATCTGCTCCGGTATTCCCTCTGCCAATTTCTTACCAAAGGAAATTGCACAAATCCTGTCACAAATATCCATCACCAAACGCATATCATGCTCAACCAAAAGGATACTACACTGATAGGCCTCTCGAATCTGCTTGATTAAATGCGCCAATTCTAAGGTTTCTGTATCATTCAAACCAGCCGCCGGCTCATCCAAAACAATCAAAGTCGGATCTGACATCAAGGTTCTGCCTAACTCAACTTTTTTCAAAACCCCATAAGGCTGGCCACCTGCCAATTCCAATTTCTTATCTGCAATCCCTAAAAATTCCAAAATTTTTGTTGCTTTTTGGGCAAATTTCTCTTCTTCTTTTCTAGCATTTGGTAATTTAAAAGCATTGGAAAATAAACCTGTTTTAAAATGAATGTGTGCCCCAACCAAAATATTATCTAAAAGATTCAAATCTTTAATTAACTCAACGTTTTGAAAGGTTCTTACCAATCCCATTTTGATAATATTGTGCGTTTTTTGACCAACTAAATCCATCACTTCACCACTACTTGTCTTGAAATTCACAATACCTCGCGTGGGGTGATAAAATTGGGTGATGCAATTAAAAACGGTTGTCTTACCTGCACCATTTGGTCCAATCAACCCATATATCTCACCTACATTAATATGAAAACTCAAATCATCAACAGCTTTTAAACCACCAAAAGCAATGGATAGATTTTCTATTTTTAATGCGTTTATGTTACTCATACCTCTGTCCTCTTTTTTCGAAACAACTTTTTAACATCTGTGGCAATATGAACCAATCCATTGGGATAAAACAAAACAACAATGATAATCAACACGCCATTAAAGATAAATGCCAATCCATCCACATCACCAATTACCGGCAATCTTGACAAAATAATCGCCGGAACACCAAATACAATAATGGAACCCACGATGGGACCCATAATGGTTTTTAAACCACCGATGACAATAACCGCCACAATCTGTAATGATAAACCTAGATTCCACGAATCCGGAAAAGAGAATCGGATGAAGTGAGCATATAATGCCCCACCCAGTGCTGCATAAGCAGTTGCCAAAGCAAATGCCATCAACTTGTATTTTAGCAAGTTGATGCCCATTGCCTGAGCAGCCGCTTCACTGACACGCATGGTCAAAAAGGCTCTCCCTACGGAAGAATGAATGTAATTGTCCGTGATAATCATCAATAAAACCAATAGCACGGTCAAAAAAACAAAGGTCATATCCCTGTCAAATTCAAATCCAAAAAAGGTTGGAAACTCTGCACGTGCGCCGGAAAAACCACCGGTAAAGGCATCCCATTGGGTAAACTTAATGCGAAATACTTCCGCCACCGCCAAAGTAGCAATGGCCAATACCATGCCTTGGGTGCGCAAGGAAATCAAACCAACTAAAATACCTGCCAATGTAGGAACGATAACCGCCAACAGAATACTTACAAAAAACGGCAGGCCTAAATTCTCCGTCAAAAACGTAGAAAGATAAGCACCCAATCCCATAAATCCGGCTGTACCAAGGGAAATCAATCCCGAATAACCAAGCAAAACATTCAATCCAATGGCTACAACCGCATAAAAGATAATGGTTCCAAAGGTCGTAATTGTTGCACTACGGATGAAGCCCATTTGCTGAATGGTTGGCATAAGTGCCAATACCACACCTAGCAATATATATTTTGTGTATCTGGAAAAAATTATTTTTTTCATCATCGCCCCCTAAACTTTCTTCACTATTTTTTTGCCAATCAACCCATTGGGACGGAACACAATAAACAACAGAATCAATCCATATAGGATGGGCTCGCCCCAAGTAGAGGATCCGTAAAACAATAGTAAGTTTCTGGACAGTCCGATAATATATGCGGCGATCACCGGACCATGAAAGGACTGGAAACCACCAAAAACGATAGCGATGAAAGCATTTACCTGTACATTTTCCATCATATTTACACCTACAGAAATATTTGGTGCATGCATAATAGCTGCCAAAGTTCCAAGGGCGGCTGCAATGGCCCAAGCACCCATAGTCACCATGGAAGTTGGTACACCCATCAACCTTGCAGTTGCATCATTTGATGCGGTGACCCGAACTGCCAACCCCCATTTCGTGTGCTGAAGAAAATAGAATAAAACACCCATAATCAACAAGCCGATGGCAATATTAAGCAGACCGTTGTAAGAAATAGATGCGCCGAATAAATCAAGGGAGCCTTGCAAAATAAACCTAGGAAAACTAAGGGGCATTGTTCCAAAAATAATGGGAGCCAGCCCTGTAAAAATCATAATGATACCAAAGGTAATAATCTGCTTTGCCACAGAAGATACTTTTTGTGCTCTTCTAATAATAACCAAATCCACAAAAACACCGGTTGCAAAAGCAGTTAACATACCCACCAACACCGCCACCCAAACGGGCACTTCTAAATTAATTAACGTTACCGTTGCCACATAGCAGTTGAACATACCAATGGCACCTTGGGCAAAGTTTGTCGTCCGTGATGTTCTAAAAATAATGATAATACCAAGAGCTGCTAAGGCGTATATACTACCTGTTTCTAAACCACTGAAAATCAATTGAAAAAATGTACTCATCCTTTATGTTCTCCCCATCGAATCACATTTGCCGCCCAGACATAACCAATACCTGCGGCAATAGATAATATCACCGAACCTTCTTTAACTTTTCCTGCCTCTAGTGCCAGTTTTAGCGAAAGAATCTGATCCACTTGACCCATATGCCCATAATTCGACAAATAAATAGCCTGGGTTTCCTCCAAACCTAATTCTTTTAACATCAAATTATGCATGGATTTCTTTATATGTAAGATAGAACAATAATCAATATCTTTTCTGGAAAATCCTGATTTCTTTAAAGCCTGATCAATACACTCATACCAATTTGGCATAGAAATTTGATTCAAACCGTCTTTCATATGTTTGGAATTCATAATCCGCAATGATTTATAACCCTCCGCTACATTTTCAGCCGTAAAAGGAACATTGATACCTCCGATTTCCACACCGGCATCTCTAGCAAATCTACCATCTCCTTTGATGTGAGAACCCAACAGCAAGTTTTTGTGCAATCCTTTTTTTAAAATCACAGCACCGGCACCGGCCGACAAGTTATACATAAAAGACATATCCGCGTCTGTATAATCCACAAAATCACCGTTTCGATATCCCCCTACTACCATAACGGCATTGACATCTTCATCTGCAAGGAGCATATCCTTTGCCATCTTTAAAGCCGAGATGGATGTACAACACCTATTTTGCACATCTATGCCCCAAGCATTTTTCGCCCCGATTTGACCTTGAATGTACAATGCGGAAGTAGTCAATGGATATTCTTTCCACTCCTCACCCATACATAGAATAACATCTATTTCCTCCGGTTGCATACCGGCATCTTCCAACGCATCCAATGCTGCTTTTACGCCCATTTCTTGTGTACCATCTCCCTTTGCAGGAATGGTTTTCTCGATAATGCCCAATTTATGAATGACAGCCTCTTCACTCCATACACCTTTGGTCTGCTTTGAAATTTCTTTTGCTGTCATCTTTGTCTTAGGTAAATAAATACCCAAACCGGCAATTCCAATCTTCATCTTTTTCCAATCTCCCTTGTACCAAAAGTATTCATCCAATGAAATATAAAAATTGTATCTACATTCATGCAATGCATGTAAGTTATTGCTTGCATACATATTATAACTTCACCACAATAATGTCAACTCTGTTCCATATCAATTTCATAATTTTAGGCATTCTGTACAAAATCTACTACTGTTTTTTAGATGCTTTTTTATGGGCATAAAAATAGAATGCCGACTCTGCGACACTCTATCCGCAAAAATAATTGATTTGCTTTTATACTGCCATCAAAATTTAAACTCATAATGAACTTTCTCCTACTTTTTTACAAAGACTTTCACAACACTATCACCTCACAATCTGAATCTCAAAAAGTGCAATGACTTCTCCTAATATAAAATCTTCAATATCAATATTTTCTGAAATAATTTCTCCAAATTCCGTCGCGGATAAATAATACCAAAAGAAATAGTCTTCCCCTCTGTACGTAAATGCAATTAT